>Ga0268252_1000093_pt1 | contig 56063 bp, 47 predicted proteins | sample AgamicMgSfrz_FD_200244 | JGI IMG/M metagenome (GOLD analysis project Ga0268252, IMG submission 200244) | Agave microbial communities from Guanajuato, Mexico - Mg.Sf.rz (v2) (version 3) | ecosystem: Host-associated > Plants > Phyllosphere > Phylloplane/Leaf | place: Guanajuato, Mexico | collected... | reverse complement strand
GGCGAGGCGGATAAAGGCCGCAAAGGGCCGCTGCATCTGCCGAACCTGACCGCGTTAGGCCTGGGCAAAGCGGCGGAAGCCTCTACCGGCACTTTCCCGCCGGGCCTGGATCCGAACGCGGAGATTACTGGCGCGTATGCGTATGCCAGCGAGCTTTCTTCCGGTAAAGATACGCCCTCTGGCCACTGGGAAATCGCCGGCGTGCCGGTGCTGTTTGACTGGGGCTACTTCAGCGATACGGAAAACAGCTTCCCGCAGGAACTGCTGGATAAACTGGTAGAGCGCGCTAACCTGCCGGGCTATCTCGGCAACTGCCACTCTTCCGGGACGGTGATCCTCGATAAACTTGGCGAAGAGCATATGAAAACCGGCAAGCCGATTTTCTATACCTCTGCTGACTCGGTATTTCAGATCGCCTGTCACGAAGAGACGTTTGGCCTGGATCGGCTGTACGAACTCTGTGAAATCGCCCGTGAAGAGCTGGATAAAGGCGATTACAACATTGGCCGCGTGATTGCGCGTCCGTTTGTCGGCGATAAGGCTGGCAACTTTGAGCGTACCGGTAACCGTCACGATCTGGCTGTAGAACCGCCGTCGCCGACCATCCTGAAAAAGCTGGTGGATGAGAAGCAGGGCGAGGTGATTTCGGTAGGTAAAATCGCCGATATCTATGCGCACGTCGGCATCACCAAAAAAGTGAAGGCGACTGGCCTGGATGCGCTGTTTGACGCCACCGTGAAAGAGATGGCGCAGGCGCCGGATAACTCCATCGTCTTTACCAACTTCGTTGATTTTGACTCCGCCTGGGGACATCGTCGCGACGTGGCTGGCTATGCTGGCGGCCTGGAGCTGTTTGATCGCCGTTTACCGGAGCTGATGGCGCTGGTGAAAGAGGGCGATATTCTGATCCTTACCGCCGATCACGGCTGCGATCCGACCTGGCACGGCACCGATCATACGCGCGAGCATATTCCGGTGCTGATCTATGGACCGGACGTGAAACCGGGCTTCCTCGGCTATCGCGATACTTTCGCCGATATTGGCCAGACGGTAGCGAAATATTTCGGCCTGTCCGATATGGAATATGGCAAAAGCATGCTGTAATACGCGGCTTTACTTTAACGCCAGCCGGTGCGCTGGCGTGTTTCATTTTTTCAAGGAATAACGACAATGGCTACGCCTCATATTAATGCTGAGATGGGTGATTTCGCGGACGTGGTATTAATGCCGGGCGATCCGCTGCGTGCTAAGCACATTGCAGAAACCTTTCTGGAAGACGCGGTAGAAGTGAACAACGTGCGCGGTATGCTGGGCTACACCGGTACGTATAAAGGCCGCCGTATTTCCGTAATGGGCCACGGCATGGGTATCCCGTCCTGCTCCATCTATACCAAAGAGCTGATTACTGAATTCGGCGTGAAAAAAATCATTCGCGTGGGTTCCTGCGGCGCGGTGCGTGCCGACGTGAAACTGCGTGACGTGGTAATCGGCATGGGCGCCTGCACCGATTCTAAAGTGAACCGTCTGCGCTTTAAGGATCACGATTTTGCCGCTATCGCGGATTTCGACATGGTGCGTAACGCGGCGGACGCGGCAAAAGCGCTGGGCATCGAAGCGCGCGTGGGCAACATTTTCTCCGCTGACCTGTTCTATACGCCGGACCCGCAAATGTTCGACGTGATGGAAAAATATGGCATTCTCGGCGTGGAGATGGAAGCGGCGGGTATTTATGGCGTGGCGGCGGAGTTCGGTGCAAAAGCACTGACGATCTGTACCGTTTCCGACCATATCCGTACCCATGAGCAGACCACGGCGGCAGAGCGTCAGACTACCTTTAGCGATATGGTTAAAATCGCGCTGGAATCTGTCCTGCTGGGCGACAAAGCCTAAAAAAATACCGGATGGGGCTGCACCTCATCCGGTACTCTCTGCCTGACTGCCTGACTGCCTGACTGCCTGACTGCCTGACTGCCTGCCTGACTGCCTGACTGCCTGACTGCCTGCCTGCCTGACTGCCTGACTGCCTGACTGCCTGACTGCCTGACTGCCTGACTGCCCCTCTTTAGTTGCTTAGCAGCCCGCCCGCCGCGGCGCTGATTAACATCATCACCGCAGGTAAAAGCGCCTTAGCTTTTTTCACTATTGGATGTGGTCTCATCCTGTTCACTATCTTCTTTTACCGGCGTGCTGGCGGTAAGAAGAAAAGGCGACTGCTGCCAACGGGTACGACGATCGCGCAGTAATGTACGGGTCAGAATAATGCCGATGGCCAGCGCCAACAGCATCATCAGCCGCAAAATATTGGTGGTGTTATCCACCTGCCTGGCTTCTGTCACCAGCACGTGGGTATCCAGCGTCACGCGTAAAAATCCCTGCGGCCCGTCGCTGTTTTCCAGCGGCTGCACCAGCTGCTGATTAAAGTAGCTGCCCGCGCGTTTACCATCCAGCGCCAGCCGATCGCGTACGCTGATGCCTTCGCCGCTGCGGGCGACCAGCGTACCTTCGCTGTCGTAAACCGAGGCGTCAAGAATACGGCTGCTGTCCGTTAACTGTTTCAGTATTGCCGCAATCTGTGTGCGATTTTCATCCTGATTATCCATCAGCGGCGTGAGCGTAAAGGCGACCTGACGTGTCAGGGTACGCGCCAGCTCTTCAACCTGTTCGGAACGCGCCATTTGATGACCGAGACTGAACCATGAAGCGCCCTGCATCAGGACGACCAGCAGCGTCAGACAGATCAACACAATCACCGTGCGGTGCAGACGAAATTTGAGCCTGGCTTTAGCCATGTGCAACCTTAAAACGTAATCAACAGGCGGGAGGCTGTTTTTGCGACTTTATGTTGCCAGAAGCGCGGCTGACAAGGTAGCCTCTTGCGAGGTTTTCTTTACAGGCTGTGGCCCGGCACGGATGTCGAACAGAACGTCCTTTGATGGCGGCAGCCGATCATCTTCCCGACAGGAGCTGTAATGCCTAATCGTTTGACCTGGTGCGACCTGCCTTCCGATGTTTCTCTCTGGCCAGGCCTGCCTCTTTCACTGAGCGGCGACGAAGTGATGCCGCTGGATTATCGCGCCGGGCGTACTGGCTGGCTGCTGTACGGGCACCGGCTGAATAAAGATTTGCTGGCTGACTATCAGCATCAGCTGGGTGCCGCGATGGTGATTGTCAGCGCCTGGAGCGTGGATGATTATCAGATTATCCGTCTGGCCGGATCGCTGACGCCGCGCGCGACGCGCCTGGCGCACGAGCTGGGGCTGGACGTGGCGCCATTAGGGAAAATCCCTTATCTGAAAGCGCCGGGACTGTTGGTGATGGATATGGATTCCACCGCCATTGAGATCGAATGTATCGATGAGATCGCGCGTCTGGCGGGCTGTGGCGAGCAGGTAGCGGAAGTGACCGAACGAGCGATGCGCGGCGAGCTGGATTTTACCGCCAGCCTGCGCCAGCGCGTCGCGACGCTGAAAGGCGCCGACGCCAGTATTCTGAAGCAGGTGCGCGATACGCTGCCGCTGATGCCTGGTTTAAGCACGCTGGTGCATAAACTGCAGGCGCTCGGCTGGCAGGTGGCGATCGCTTCCGGCGGCTTTACCTTCTTCGCCGAACACCTGCGCGACCGGCTGCACCTGGCCGCCATTGCCGCCAACGAACTGGAAATCCGCGACGGTAAGCTGACCGGCGAAGTGATCGGTCCGGTAGTGGATGCGCAATATAAAGCGGATACGCTGGCGAAACTGGCGCAGCGCTTCGATATTCCCGCTGAGCAAACGGTGGCGATCGGCGACGGGGCGAATGATTTGCCGATGTTAAAGGCGGCGGGGCTGGGCATCGCTTATCACGCCAAGCCGAAAGTAAATGAACAAACTGAAGTGACAATCCGGCATGCCGATCTGATGGGCGTATTTTGCATCCTCAGCGGCAGCCTGCATCACGATACCCGATAATTGAGGAACTGAGTTGGCCAAAGCGGTAAAACGTGCCTTTGTCTGCAACGAATGTGGCGCAGACTATCCGCGCTGGCAGGGGCAATGCAGCGCCTGTCACGCCTGGAATACCATTACTGAAGTGAGACTGGCAGCCTCGCCTGCGGCGGCGCGCAATGAGCGTCTCTCCGGCTATTCCGGCACCGCCGGCGCCAGCCGCGTCCAGAAACTGTCAGAAATCAGCCTGGAAGCGCTGCCGCGCTTCTCAACCGGCTTTAAAGAGTTCGATCGCGTGCTGGGCGGCGGCGTGGTGCCGGGCAGCGCTATTCTGATTGGCGGCAATCCCGGCGCCGGGAAAAGTACGCTGCTGCTGCAAACGCTGTGCAAGTTGTCCGTTGATATGAAAACGCTCTACGTTACCGGCGAAGAGTCGCTGCAGCAGGTTGCAATGCGCGCGCATCGTCTGGGATTGCCGACGGACAATCTCAACATGCTGTCGGAAACCAGTATTGAGCAGATCTGCCTGATCGCCGAACAGGAGCAGCCGAAGCTGATGGTGATCGACTCCATCCAGGTGATGCACATGGCGGATATTCAATCGTCGCCCGGCAGCGTGGCGCAGGTGCGTGAAACTGCCGCTTATCTGACGCGCTTTGCAAAAACGCGCAATGTGGCGATCGTGATGGTAGGCCATGTAACGAAGGATGGCTCGCTGGCTGGCCCGAAGGTGCTGGAGCATTGTATCGACTGCTCGGTGCTGCTGGACGGCGATGCCGATTCCCGCTTCCGTACCTTACGCAGCCATAAAAACCGCTTTGGCGCGGTGAATGAGCTGGGCGTCTTTGCCATGACCGGGCAGGGCATGCGCGAGGTCAGCAATCCTTCCGCAATTTTCCTGTCGCGTGGCGATGAAGTGACATCCGGCAGTTCGGTAATGGTGGTATGGGAAGGTACGCGCCCGCTGCTGGTGGAGATTCAGGCATTGGTCGATCATTCGATGATGTCAAATCCGCGCCGCGTTGCGGTGGGACTGGAACAAAACCGGCTGGCAATTTTGCTGGCGGTGCTGCATCGCCACGGCGGTCTGCAAATGGCCGATCAGGATGTTTTCGTCAATGTGGTCGGCGGGGTGAAAGTGACGGAAACCAGCGCCGATTTAGCGCTGATGTTGGCGATAGTCTCCAGCCTGCGCGATCGTCCGTTGCCACAAGACCTGGTGACGTTCGGTGAAGTCGGGCTGGCAGGGGAGATCCGTCCGGTTCCAGGCGGGCAGGAACGTATTTCCGAAGCGGCTAAGCACGGCTTCCGACGCGCCATTGTACCTGCGGCTAACGCCCCGAAAAAAATGCCGGAGAATATGAAAGTCTACCCGGTGAAAAAGCTGGCTGATGCGCTGGCGATTCTGGATGAATTATAATTTTACCGCAGGTTAACCTGTCGCTGGGGTGGGCCGGAGCCCACCCCTTTTTGCAGGAGGCATTATGTCATCGTTTGAATATCTGAAAACCGCCATTCGTCAGCAGGGACATACTTTGCAACAGGTTGCGGATGCCAGCGGCATGACCAAAGGCTATCTGAGCCAGCTGCTCAATGCCAAAATCAAAAGCCCCAGTGCGCAAAAGCTGGAGGCGCTGCATCGCTTTTTGGGACTGGCTTTTCCCCGCCGGGAGAAAACCGTGGGCGTGGTTTTTGGTAAGTTCTATCCTCTGCATACCGGACATATTTATCTGATTCAGCGCGCCTGCAGCCAGGTGGATGAGTTGCATATTATCATGGGGCACGATGAGCCGCGTGACCGCCAGCTGTTCGAAAACAGTGCCATGTCGCAGCAGCCAACCGTGAGCGATCGCCTGCGCTGGCTGCTTCAGACGTTTAAATATCAGAAAAATATTCGTATTCATGCGTTTAATGAAGAAGGCATGGAACCGTACCCGCACGGCTGGGACGTCTGGAGTAAAGGCATCAAAGCGTTTATGGCTGAGAAGGGGATTGAGCCAGGCTGTGTGTATACCAGCGAAGAGATGGATGCGCCGCAGTACCGGGAACAGCTGGGTATTGAGGCTATCGTGATCGATCCTCAGCGCTCGTTTATGAATATCAGCGGCGCCCAGATCCGACAGAATCCTTTCCGTTATTGGGAATACATTCCCACTGAAGTGAAACCCTTCTTTGTCCGTACCGTGGCGATCCTGGGCGGCGAATCCAGCGGCAAATCGGTTTTAGTTAATAAGCTGGCTAATATATTTAATACTTCCAGCGCCTGGGAATATGGTCGGGATTACGTTTTCTCTCATCTTGGCGGCGATGAAATGGCCTTGCAATATTCCGATTACGACAAAATTGCGTTAGGGCAGGCGCAGTACATCGATTTTGCCGTGAAGTATGCCAATAAAGTCGCCTTTATTGATACCGATTTCGTGACGACTCAGGCTTTCTGCAAAAAATATGAAGGCCGCGAACATCCATTTGTGCAGGCGCTTATTGACGAGTATCGTTTCGATTTAGTGATTCTGCTGGAAAATAACGTGCCCTGGGTAGCGGATGGTTTGCGAAGTCTGGGAAGTTCCGTCGATCGACGAGAGTTTCAGGATTTGTTGATAAAGATGCTGAACGAGAATCAGATAAAATATGAACATATCACAGAAGATAGTTACGACCAGCGTTTTCTGCGCTGTGTTGAACTGGTAAGAAATATGTTAGAAAACGGAAAGTAAAAGCGCTACAGGCTGGCAACGTTAGCAGGTTGCCAGCTTTATTTTTTATTCGGAATGTTCTCATTGCTATCCAGCCCATTCTACTTCAGCTTAATTAAGTAATAGTAAAAATAGATTTTTTACGCTTTGCTTTTAAATTTCTTTAAAGAATCGCTTCGCAATTCGATAATTCACATTAATATAAATTTTGATTTATCCATTATAATCAATAAGTTAAAGTTGGGAGTCTGCCTGCCTGCGGTTATTAATTTTATGGCGCTTTCTTTTTTATTTAACGGCGAGTGAAATTTTCTAAAAAGGAAAGGGAGGATACAGTAAAGTTAACTTGAGACATAGCTTATATATTGTAAGTGTTGCATTAACTATCGTTACTTATATTGTTGATTTAATGCTGTCCTTACAGTAAATAGCAGTAAATGTATCGTTAACTCTTAATTAATAACCACCGGGATCAGAAAATCAAGCTTCATGATTTTTTGTGATTTTAAAGTGGGGGGGGTAAATGAATTACGGTTTCACAAAATTTTTCTGAAGCCATTTATGTAAGACGGCATCATGTACATTATCTTCAGGGAATAATCGAACTGTAATCCATATATTGCAGCGAGACTATGGCCGCGAAGGATCAAGGGAGTGTAAAATATGCATAAAGACATTAATCATTTGGTAAGAATGGATTTGAACCTGCTGCCCATCTTAGATACGTTACTGAATGAAAAAAGCGTGAGTAAAACGGCGGATAAACTCAATGTAACGCCGCCTGCTATTAGTAAATCTTTGAATAAAATCAGAGATACCTTTCAGGATCAGTTATTGGTACGCTCCGGTATGAGCCTGGAATTAACGCCGTTAGCAATACGTCTTAAGCCGCAGCTGCGGGAACTGCTGGATAATATCCAAACGGTGCTTCATCAAAATATTGAACTGAACGGCAGCGAACTGCCGCGCTCTTTTAACATCGTCACCAACGATATTTTGATGTCTAAACTCAGCTATAAGCTGATGAAAAAGAGCATTCAGGAAAACACCAGTCACGTGTTTAATTTTAACTACGATAACGCCTCGACCTGTGTATTGCGCAGTGATGATATTGATCTCTATATTGGCGAGGACAAAAACCTGAGTCCAGAAGTAAAAATAAGAACGATTGGACATAGTGAATGCGTATTTATCGCTAAAAAGGACCATCCTGTATTGCAGATGGAAAAGTCCCTGAAAAACCTGAAGGAATACATTCTCATCGTTCCTAAAAATAAACTCAAGGAAGAGATGGAAAGCCTTTATCGTGAACGCGGTTACAAGCGTAAAATTCACGGTATCAGCGCAGGCTATCTGCCAATGATTGAAAATGTCATTCAGACCAGCAGCCTGGGGATTGTTCCTATGTATGTGGTTGATGTTATTCAAAGAATGAACATCGAAGTGGATTTCTTCCGGCCGGAGTTTGAATTGCCGAAAGTGCGTATCATCCAGGCATGGCATCCACGTTATCATAACTGTTCGTCACATAAGTGGCTGCGTGATATTTCGAAAGATCTGCTGGAGTTTTAAATAGCTTACGGAATGGTGGCATTTAACCTTTATCTGCTGCGTTAAAACAAAAGTGACCGTTGATACGTCATGGCGATTGCAGAAGGGTAAAGGAAAATAGTGCATGGCGGCATGGCCATAAAATTTACTTTCCCGACTGGTTAATTGGGCGTTAGCATTTATATCTGAACAGAAAACAGACAAATGATAGCACGGAGTGTTATCTGAAAAGATAAGCTTCCAGCTTCAACCAAGGCATTAACGCCCCGCGGCAGGGGCGTTTTTTATGGGTCTCTTAGCTTATAACGATCTGTTAGTAAACAATCACCGCTTTACCGCGCATATGGCCTTCCAGCACTTTTGCATGCGCCTGCGTTACGCTTTCAACGCTTAATCCCTGTAATGTCTCATTCAGCGTCGTGGTTAATTGTCCCGCATCCAGCAGTTGCGCGACTTTATCCAGAATTTCGCCCTGGCGCGCCATATCTGATGTGGCATACATGCTGCGGGTAAACATAAACTCCCAGTGCAGCGCCGCGCTTTTCAGTTTTAACTGCTCCATATCCAGCGGATGCGCGTTTTCTACAATGGTACAAATCTGGCCCTGCGGCGCGATCAGCTTACCGATGCTTTCCCAGTGGCCGTCGGTGTCATTCAGACAGAAGATGTAATCCACCTGGCTGATCCCATGCTGTGCCAGCTCTTCCGCCATATTCTTATAGTTAATTACCAGATCCGCGCCGCGATCCAGGCACCATTGCGCCGAATCGGGGCGCGAAGCGGTAGCGATTACTTTGACTTTGCTGTGCAGCTTTGTAAAAGGGATCGCCAGCGAACCGACGCCGCCCGCACCGCCGATAATCAATAACGTTTGCGCTTCCGTGGCTTCCTCAATACGCAGGCGTTCAAACAGGCCTTCCCACGCAGTTAACGCCGTCAGCGGAATCGCCGCCGCAGCGCCCCAGTCCAGACTTTGTGGCTTATGGCCCGTGATACGCGCATCAACCAGATGATACGTGCTGTTGCTGCCTGGACGGGTAATGTCGCCTGCGTAATAAACTTCATCGCCGACGTTAAACCGGGTAACTTTACTGCCGACGGCCACCACAATAGCGCTGGCATCCCAGCCAAGAATACGAGGCTGCTCCAGGCCGTTTTTTTGCAGGCCTTTATGTACTTTAGTATCGACCGGGTTAACCGATACGGCTTTAACCTCAACCAGCAAATCATATTCGCCAGGCGTCGGCTTTTCCGACTGAATCTCAATAAACTGTTCCGGCTTTTCTGGATTAACCGCAATGGCACGCATATTCATTTCATTCTCCTCAGTTGATGGGCTAAGTGTAGAAGTTTGAGAGGTCGGTGATAAGATGGACAATAACTCACACAGTGTTCGTCTGAGGTGAACAATGGAGTTAAAACGATTGCAGGATATGGCGCTGTTTGCGCTGGTCGCTGAAAGCGGCAGCTTTACGGCAGCGGCCCGACGCGCTGGTTTGCCTAAATCCAGCGTCAGCCAGCGCATCAGCCAGCTGGAGCAGGCGGTAGGGCTGCGTTTGCTTAACCGCACCACACGCCAGCTGAATCTGACCTTTGCCGGTGAACGCTACCTTATTCACTGCCAGGAAATGATGCAGGCCAGCGAGCGCGCCGATCTGGCGCTGGAGCGCCTGCGCGATAACCCAAGCGGCCGACTGCGCATTACCAGCCCGGCTGGTATTGGCGCTACGTTGCTGGCGCGCTGCAACGTCGAGTTCCAGCAACGCTATCCCGATGTCACGCTGGAAGTATCGGTGTCGGATGATATTCGCGATCTGGTGCAGGAAGGGTTTGATGTGGCATTGCGTACCGGCAAGCCGCAGGATTCATCCTTAATCGGTCGGCGGGTTGGTTTGTGCCCGCGGTTGCTGGTGGCTTCGCCTGATTATCTGGCGAGGCATCCACCGATGACGCATCCGCAGCAGCTGGCCACGCATCGTTGTATTGCGCATCGCGCCTGGGCGGAGTGGCTGCTGCGACGGGGAGAAGAGGATTATCGTTGGCTGCTGCCGTCGCTGCACCTGACCGACAATTTGATTTACGCCCGTGAATGCGCCTTAAGCCATGCGGGCATCACTCTGTTACCGCGTTTTCTTGCGCAGGAGCCGATAAGTCGCGGTGAACTGGTGCAGGTGTTGCCGGAGTGGGAAACGGAAGGCAATGAGCTGTGGCTGGTTTATCCCGGACGGAAGTTAAACTCGCCGGCACTGGCGCGCTTTGTCGATTTTGCGTTGCAGAGCCCGGTGTTTCGGGATTTTTATCGCTAATAAAAAAGCGGCCCGTGGGCCGCCTCTGGGTTACTTCGCCATACGCTTGTACTTGATGCGTTTCGGCTCCAGCGCTTCCGCGCCAAGAGTACGCTTCTTGTACTCTTCGTATTCGGTAAAGTTACCTTCGAAGAACTCTACTTTGCCCTCGTCCTGATAGTCGAGGATATGCGTCGCGATACGGTCGAGGAACCAACGGTCATGCGAGATCACCATCGCGCAGCCTGGGAACTCCAGCAGGGCGTTTTCCAGCGCGCGCAGGGTTTCAATATCCAGGTCGTTGGTCGGTTCATCGAGCAGCAGCATGTTGCCGCCAACCTGCAGCAGTTTCGCCAGATGCAGACGACCACGTTCACCGCCTGACAGCTCGCCAACGCGTTTGCCCTGATCGACGCCTTTAAAATTGAAGCGGCCCACGTAGGCGCGGCTTGGCATTTCAGTGTTGCCGATACGCATAATATCCAGTCCGCCAGACACTTCTTCCCAGACGGTTTTGGAATTATCCATGCTGTCGCGGAACTGGTCGACGGACGCCAGTTTCACCGTTTCGCCCAGCGTAATGGTGCCGCTGTCCGGCTGTTCCTGCCCGGACATCATGCGAAACAGCGTTGATTTACCCGCGCCGTTCGGACCGATGATGCCGACAATCGCGCCTTTCGGTACTGAGAAAGAAAGGTCGTCAATCAGTACGCGATCGCCATAGGATTTACGCAGGTTGCTGACTTCCACCACTTTATCGCCCAGGCGCGGACCCGGTGGAATAAACAGTTCATTGGTTTCGTTACGTTTCTGGTATTCGGTGCTGTTCAGCTCTTCAAAGCGCGCCAGACGGGCTTTGCCCTTCGACTGACGGCCTTTCGTGCCCTGACGCACCCACTCCAGCTCTTTCTCAATAGATTTACGGCGGGCCGCTTCCTGAGAGGCTTCCTGCGCCAGACGCTGATCTTTCTGCTCCAGCCAGGAAGAGTAGTTGCCTTCCCACGGAATGCCTTCGCCACGGTCCAGCTCCAGAATCCAGCCTGCCACGTTATCCAGGAAGTAACGGTCGTGGGTAATTGCCACCACGGTGCCTTCGAAATCGTGCAGGAAGCGTTCCAGCCAGGCGACGGATTCGGCATCCAGGTGGTTGGTCGGTTCGTCGAGCAGCAGCATGTCTGGCTTTTCCAGCAGCAGACGGCACAGCGCGACGCGGCGGCGCTCACCACCGGAGAGGTTGGCGATTTTCGCGTCCCAGTCCGGCAGGCGCAGCGCATCGGCGGCACGTTCCAGCTGTACGTTGAGATTATGGCCATCATGCGCCTGAATAATCTCTTCCAGCTTGCCCTGTTCGGCGGCCAGTTTATCGAAATCGGCATCCGACTCGGCATACAGCGCGTAGACTTCGTCCAGACGCTTCAGGGCGCCAACGACTTCCGCTACGGCTTCTTCTACCGATTCACGTACGGTATGTTCCGGGTTCAGCTGCGGTTCCTGCGGCAGATAGCCGATCTTAATGCCAGGCTGTGGACGCGCCTCGCCTTCAATATCTTTATCGATGCCGGCCATAATGCGCAGCAGCGTGGATTTACCTGCACCGTTTAAACCCAGCACGCCGATTTTGGCGCCGGGGAAAAAGCTAAGGGAGATGTTCTTAAGAATGTGACGCTTCGGCGGAACGACTTTGCCGACGCGATGCATGCTGTAGACGAATTGAGCCACGTGAAATGAGCCTCTTATGGTCTGTGTGGTAATCGGGGCATCATCGCCCGTTCAGAACTGCAAGTTTAGCGGTTTTCCCTGCTTAATCACAGCCGTCATACGGGCGATTATCTGGCTGGAGTACGATTAGGGCAGCAGTAGCGCGACCTGCTGTTGGCGGAATTGCTGGGCCAGTGCTTCCGGGGGCGCGGCGTCGCTGATCAGCGCGTCAAACTGTCCCAGTTCACCAATGCGCGCAGGCAGGATTTTATTGAACTTGCTGCTGTCAGCCAGCAGCACTTTACGCTGCGCCCGCGCCATCGCCCGCAGCTTCATGGGTAGCTCATTGGCGTTATAGCAGGTCGCGCCCTGTTGTGCGTCAAGGCCTGCCGCAGAGATAAACGCCAGCGTCGGGCAAATTTCATCCAGAATCGACAGGCTGCCGTGCGGAGAAAAGACGGCATTATCGGGATGAAACTCGCCGCCGCTGAGAATAACGCGGCAGGCGCTTTTCTCTTTTAATGCCAGAAAGGTATTAATGGCGCAGCAGACGGCGGTAAAGGGCAGGCTCTCGTCAATCGCATCAATCACCCAGGGCATGGTGGTGCCGCAATCAAAAAATACGGTATCGCCAGGCTTAACCAGCCCGGCCGCCAGCTGCGCCAGCTGCTGCTTTTTATTGACGTTATGCGACTGCTGATCGGAAACAAAATAGTGGCCATGCACGCTTTTCGGATCGTTTACGATATAACCGCCGAGTAGTACCAGGCAGGAAGGCTGCTCGTTCAGATCGCGTCGAATCGTCATTTCTGAAACGCCTAACAGCCGCGCCGCCTCTTTCAGATGAATTTTATCGATGCGCTTTATCGCCTGCGCCAGTTTATTGATCCGCTCGTCGCGCCGGTTTTCCATCATCGCTTCCCTGTTTGCCTGTTTCACTTATGTTAACTCTAAAAAACCAGAGCGTCAGCCGCGGCACAATGATGTTGTCCGCCTGCCAACAGAAAGCGATAAAAAGTAAATTTTGTGAAGAACGTGGCACGACTCCAGCTGCCTGGTTAGCATGAAGGGAGCCTGGCATTGAGCCGGACCGGATAAATGAAAGAGGAGAACGCGTGGTGACTCACAGGAAGGAGAGATGGCGTTACTGGTTGGCGGGGTGCTGTCTGCTTGCCGTCAGCGGTAGCGTACTGGCTGATTCGCTGGATGAACAGCGCAGTCGCTACCAGCAAATTAAGCAGGCCTGGGACAATAATCAGATGGACGTTGTGGCGCAGCTGATGCCCACGCTGAAAGATTATCCGCTCTATCCCTATCTGGAATATCGCCAGCTATCGCAGCATCTTGACCAGGAAACCGGTCTGGCGATTAACGATTTTATTAAACGCTATCCTACCTTACCGCCGGTGCGCACGCTTTCGTCACGCTTTGTGAACGAGCTGGCGCGTCGTGAAGACTGGCGTGGCCTGCTGGTGTTTAGCCCACAGGAGCCGCAGCCGGTCGCCGCCCGCTGTAACTGGTATTACGCTAAGTGGGCTACCGGCCAGCAGCAGGTTGCCTGGGACGGCGCAAAATCAATCTGGCTGCGCGGCAGTTCATTACCGGGCAGCTGCGATAAACTCTTTTCCATCTGGCAGGCCGCTGGCGAACAAACGCCGATTACGACGCTAGAGCGTATTCGTCTGGCGATGATTGCAGGTAATACCAGCCTGGTGAATTTCCTCGCGAAACAGCTGCCGTCCGACTATCAAACCATGGCCGATGCCGTGATGGCCTTACAAAACGATCCGGCGACGGTCGAAGCTTTCGCGCGCGGCGTCGGGCCGACTAATTTTACTCGCCAGGCAACCTCGCTGGCGCTGGCGCGGGTAGCGCGTGCAGATGCGGAAAACGCGCGCGCGATGATCCCCACGCTGGCGCGTTTGCAGCAGATGAGCGAGCAGGAAATACAGGAAATGAAGGAAGCGGTCGCCTGGCAGCTGATGGGTAAAGAGGTCACTTCTGAACAGGCGCGCTGGCGCGATGGCGTTGTGATGAACAGCGGTTCGACCTCGCTGCTGGAGCGGCGCATTCGTCTGGCCTTAAGCAATAACGATCGACGTGGCTTAAATACCTGGATTGCGCGCCTCGATCCTGATGCAAAAGCGAAAGATGAGTGGCAATACTGGCAGGCCGATCTGCTGCTGGAACGCGGGCGCAAAGAGGAAGCGGAAGAGATCCTGCGCACGCTGATGAAGGAGCGCGGCTTTTATCCGATGGTGGCGGCGCAGCGCCTCGGCGTGAAATATCCGTTGCGGGTGGATGAAGCGCCGCGCCCTGACAGCAGCCTGGATGACGGGCCGGAAATCGCCCGCGTACGCGAGCTAATGTACTGGGGCATGGATAATCTGGCGCGTGCCGAATGGAGTCGGCTGGTCGCCAGTAAAACGGCTTCGCAGCAGCAGATGCTGGCGCGCTACGCATTAAATCACGGCTGGTGGGATCTCAGCGTACAGGCCACCATCACCGGCAAGCTGTGGAATAATCTGGCTGAACGCTTCCCGCTGGCCTGGCAGGAACAGTTTGTTCAGTACACGCGCGATAAGGCGATCCCGCCGAGCTACGCGATGGCTATCGCCCGTCAGGAGAGTGCCTGGAATCCGAAAGCGCGTTCGCCAGTGGGGGCGTCCGGGTTGATGCAGGTCATGCCTGCCACCGCCAGCCATACGGTGAAGATGTACAGCATTCCCGGCTACGTCAACAGCGGCCAGCTGCTTGAACCGCAAACCAATATTCAGATCGGTACGCAGTATCTGGAATATGTTTATCAGCAGTTCGATCGAAACCGCATCTTCGCTTCGGCAGCCTATAATGCCGGGCCGGGAAGGGTGCGCACCTGGCAGCGCGTCAGTAATGGGCAGTTAGATGCCGTCGCCTTTATCGAAACGATTCCTTTCTCGGAAACGCGCGGCTACGTGAAAAACGTGCTGACCTATGATGCTTATTATCGTCATTTCCTCGACCAGCCGGATAATATCCTGTCTGATGCCGAGTGGCAGCGGCGCTACTGAATATGCTACTCTTCCGTACTCGCCAATGAGTACGGAAGAATTTCATGACCTCACACTCTCCTGACCCGATTACTGAACAGCAGCAGGATGAAAACTGGCTGCGTTTCGTCAGCCTGCTGGAAGAAGCTTTTCAACAAGGGTTACAGCTGCCGCTATTGCAGCTGATGATGACCCCGGACGAGCGTGAAGCTTTTGGTACGCGTCTGCGCATTATTGAAGAATTGCTGCGGGGTGAAATGAGCCAGCGCGAATTGAAAAACGATCTCGGCGTTGGCATTGCAACCATTACGCGCGGCTCAAACAGCCTGCGTGCCGCGCCACCTGCACTAAAAGCGTGGCTCGACGACCGGCTCTCGATCGGTAAATAAGCAGGTTACGCTTGCTGCTGATAAATCGCGTTATGAAACGGGCAGAGCGCCAGAACCAGCGCCTGATAATAAACGCTGCTGCGCGTCAGTAAGCCCTGGGTAAAAACGCCGATCGCGCCGCCTTTGTGCTTGATGTTATCAATACCGGTCAGACGCGCCATCTCTTCGCCCAGTTCATGACCGGCATGGATTGCCGCCATGACCGGTTTGGGTAAGGTAAAGCTGGCTGAACGTGATTCGCCGCGCTGCATGTGGTCTTCTACCACCATCCAGGCGAACGCATCGTCGCCTTCAATGCCCGCTTCAATCGCCACCCAAAAATCAGCTTCCGGTCTAACCTGACGCGCGTTCATTACCCGCTGGCGTGCGCCAGTTCGCGTTTCCGCATTCGTTAACGGTTGAGCAGCAACGCCGCTGTCGACCTCAACGCCCTCAATATGGCAGGATCCTTCCCCGAAGACATCGTTGAAAGCCTTAGAAATGGCGCTAATTTTGGCCGGATTGGTGGTAGCAGCGACAACATGGTACATAATTACTTGAACCTTCTACGCAATTTTGACGCAGTATAACGGAAAAAAAGCATGTTACAGGTCTATCTTGTTCGCCACGGGGAAACGGTTTGGAACGCAGCCAGACGCATTCAGGGACAGTCCGATAGTGCGCTGACTGAAAAAGGAGAGCAGCAGGCTCGTCAGGTTGGCGAGCGGGCAAGGACACTGGGAATTACCCATGTGATCGGCAGCGATTTAGGGCGCACGCGCCGCACTGCGGAAATTATCGCTGACGCCTGCGGTTGCAGCGTTACGCTTGATGCCCGGCTGCGCGAGCTGAATATGGGGGTGCTGGAGCAACGTCCCATTGATTCGCTGAGCGAAGAAGAAGAGGGCTGGCGACGGGCATTGATTAACGGAACGGTAAATGGTCGTATTCCTGAAGGTGAAAGTATGGCCGAGCTGGCGGATCGTATGCAGCAGGCGCTAAATGCCTGCCTTGAGCTTCCGCCGGGAAGTCGCCCATTACTGGTCAGTCACGGGATGGCGTTAGGCGTGCTGATTAGCACCTTGCTTGGCTTGCCCGCCCATGCGGAGCGGCGTCTGCGTCTGCGTAACTGCTCGCTTTCGCGGGTTGATTACCAACAAAGCGCCTGGCTGGCTGCGGGCTGGGTGGTCGAAACCGCAGGCGATGTTTCACATCTTGATTTGCCAGCGCTGGATGAACTGCAGCGATAAACCACGGGCCCGCTTAGCGGGCCCGTTAAATATCAGCGCTCTGTACGGCGAATAGGGATCAGATATTCGCAGCGGATTTCCGCCGGCGGTTCGGAGCGTTTCTTACCGCCGTGCGTGTAAAAGCGTTCAATATCTTGCCCTTCACGCCGCGTGAGCTGGAGCGTCGGCATACAGGTGCCATACAGCATCAGAATAAAATCCTGGAGCTGACTGCGCGGCCCTTCATAATTGAACTGCACATAATCGCCTCCCTCCAGCAGCACCGTTTGTGCTGACTGCATGGTTTTCGCCAGCTGATCGGATGGGACGGCGGTGGTATACAGGATCTCCTGCTCGTCATCTTTTTCCTGGCTTGGACGCACCTGATGCAGCCCGTACAGTACCGGCGGTACAGTATCGGTTTCCAACAGGAACTGCTGCCAAAAATGCGTACGCATTTCATCACGATAATGAGAGATCTGTTCCAGCGTACAGGTGTAGCTTTGCGTTTGTCCGACCAGCACCGTTTCCGGCAACGTCACATAATGCGCTTCCGGTAGGGTGGTATCGTCCAGTCGAATCGGCGGACGCAGGCCGTAAGCATGCCATTCCGAAGCGCGGCGATAATAAGCCGGGGTTTGGTTAAACTGCTTTTTAAAGGCGCGCGTAAAGGTTTGCTGCGAGTCGAAGCGGTACTGAAGCGCAATATCCAGAATAGGGCGGCTGGTGAGGCGCAGCGCTACGGCCGCTTTTGATAAACGACGGGCGCGAATATAGGCACCAATAGCATGACTGGTTACCTCTTTGAACATTCTTTGAAGATGCCACTTGGAGTAGCCTGCTTTAGCCGCCACATTATCCAGTGACAGGGGCTGATCGAGATGGCTCTCCAGCCAGACAAGCAAATCGCGAATGATACCAGCTTGGTCCATAAAACATCCTCTTGTTCTTAGATTGGCGCAGGTAACGCAAAGTCGCGAGATCATAGCACTAAATGCGCAAAAAAAGCTGAAGGTTTAACCTGGTCGATTGTGCTATGCCCGTGTTACGAGAGAGCGATAGAATTAGCTATGCTTATCCTTAACAGGATGGAGTAGCTTACAACGTTAATAATAAACAATGGTAACGAGATGTTAATAAAAAAATTGTTAATAATTACGATAGTAACTTTATGCTCCGCAAGCGCTTATGCTGAAGAGATCGGTTCGGTCGATACGGTGTTCAAAATGTTTGGGCCTGATCATAAAATCGTGGTCGAAGCCTTTGATGATCCTGATGTGAAGAATGTGACCTGTTATATCAGCCGTGCCAGGACAGGTGGTATTAAAGGTGGATTGGGGCTGGCAGAGGATACTTCAGATGCCGCGATTTCCTGTCAGCAGACAGGGCCGGTGACATTAAGCGATCGTATTTCTCAGGGGAAAGCGCAGGGCGAGACTGTTTTTCGTAAGCGTACTTCGTTGCTGTTTAAGAAATTACAGGTTGTACGCTTTTACGATCAAAAACGTAATTCACTCATCTATCTTTCTTATTCAGATAAGATCGTGGAAGGGTCGCCCAAAAATGCGTTGAGCGCAGTACCAATTATGCCGTGGGGACGCTAAATAAAAACGGCGAGCCAGGCTCGCCGTGTTAACGGCTTATTCCTGAAGGTCGCCGCAGAAACGGTAGCCTTCGCCATGAATGGTCGCGATAATTTCCGGGGTGTCCGGTGTTGATTCGAAATGCTTACGGATACGACGAATGGTAACGTCAACCGTGCGGTCATGCGGTTTCAATTCACGACCGGTCATTTTCTTCAGCAGATCGGCACGCGTCTGAATTTTTCCTGGGTTTTCGCAGAAGTGCAGCATGGCGCGGAATTCGCTACGCGGAAGCTTGTACTGCTCGCCATTCGGGCTGATCAGCGAGCGGCTGTTAATATCCAGCTCCCAGCCGTTAAATTTATAGCTTTCAACCTGCTTACGTTCTTCGCTGGTGGCGGAGAGATTCATAGTCCGTGAAAGCAGATTGCGGGCGCGAATCGTTAATTCACGCGGATTGAAAGGCTTGGTGATGTAATCATCGGCACCAATTTCCAGGCCGAGAATTTTATCAACTTCATTATCGCGGCCGGTCAAAAACATCAGCGCGACGTTTGCCTGCTCGCGGAGTTCACGCGCCAGTAACAGACCATTTTTACCTGGCAGATTAATATCCATAATGACCAGGTTAATATCGTTATCGGTCAATACCTGATGCATCTCAGCGCCATCCGTCGCTTCGAACACTTCGTAGCCTTCGGCTTCAAAAATGCTCTTTAGAGTATTACGCGTAACTAATTCATCTTCAACGATAAGAATATGCGGGATCTGCATGAGTTCGCTACCTAAAATTTGCCAACAAAATCGGAAACAGGATGTACAGCCGTTAACGCCGCAAATAGGGTTTGCCTGGGTAACTGAAGTACAGAATTATGTTCTTGATGCACCATCCATCAACGTCAACAACATTGTCAGCTCAGCCATAAGGATGAATCCTGCATGCCCCGGCAGTGCCAAATGGCCGCTATCCTAGCTGCATTAACAGCAACATAACAGCCCACAGTACAACCGATAAGCATTAAAACAACGCTTCGTTGACTTATATCAAATCAAGTGTAGCACGTTAACACTTTTGTGAAAAATGCTCATCAGAATGCCAGCTTAGCTCACAATAATCAGGGCTTAACCCTCGTCTCAGCCTCCTGATAGTGGAAGAAAGTTTACTAAGTTAATTATTAAAATACAATTTTGATTTATAAGGCCTTATTTATGATATCTCTTTGTTATTAATGTTTTGTTGAGTTAAAAAGTCTAAAGGCGTTAAACAGGAATTTTAACGTCTAAAAGGCTTGCGTTAATTCTTTGTTATGTTGTTGATGCTGTTATTTAACATGCTGTCGTGTCACAGTATGGCTACGCCTCTTTTTGATATTCAGGGTTTATATGCGTTTTCCGCTTATTCTTGTTTCTCCCGCCCGCTCGGAAAATATTGGCGCGGCTGCCCGTGCTATGAAAACGATGGGTTTTTCCGAGCTGCGCATTGTTCAAAGCGAAGCCTGGCGCGATCCGGCCACGCGCATCGTGGCGCACGGCGCAGGGGATATCATTGATAATATTCAACATTACGCTTCTCTTTCCGCTGCGCTGGCGGGTATTGATTTTTCGGTCGCCACTACCGCACGCAGCCGGGCAAAATTCCGTTATTACGCCACGCCGCAGCAGGTAGAAACTATTCTGCGCGAGAAACAGCAGTGGGTAAGCAGTATGGCCCTGGTGTTTGGCCGCGAAGATAGCGGATTAACTAATGAGGAGCTGGCGCAGGTTGACTTGCTCACCGGCATTCCTATGGCTAATGATTATCCGTCGCTGAATTTGGGGCAGGCGGTTATGGTCTACTGCTATCAGCTGGCATCGCTCAGGCAGATTGCTGCAGCGCCAACCTTGCCGACGGACGGTCAGCAGTTGGAGGCTCTGCGTCAGCGTCTGTCCGCGCTGCTTACCCGACTGAACGTGGATGACGATGAAAAGCTGGCAGACTGGCTCCAGCAGCGTATTGGTTTGCTGGAGCAGCGAGACAGCGCCATGCTGCATCGGCTTCTGCACGATATTGAAAAAAATCTCTAGCGGAAAATTTGGTCGCGATATTGAAATATGGGCAATGATGCCAGACTGATGAAATCCTCTGACAGATTGCTCCGCCACATGACGGGATTTACCTGTTGCGCTATGGTTGCTGGCGATTATCAGCGCCGATAAATCCGTTGACTTCATCAGGAGATTGCTTTACTTCTGAAAAGCAGACGGACAAACAGACAGACAAAAATCAACATGCGTACAAACAGCCTGAACACCACCATTATTACTACCACCATTACCACAGGTAAGGGTGCGGGCTGACGCATACAGGAAAAAGAGAAAAAGCCCGCACCTGATAAGTGCGGGCTTTTTTTTCGGCTTAAATTCAGGAGATTTTTAACCATGCGAGTGCTGAAATTCGGCGGAACCTCAGTGGCAAATGCGGAACGTTTTCTGCGTGTTGCCGACATACTTGAAAGCAATGCGAAACAGGGACAGGTCGCCACTGTGCTTTCTGCTCCGGCCAAAATCACAAACCATCTGGTGGCGATGATTGAAAAAACCATCAGCGGTCAGGATGCTTTGCCGAATATCAGCGATGCAGAACAGATTTTCGCTGCGCTGTTAAAGGGACTGCAGGAGGTACAGCCTGGATTTGCCTGGGAGCGCTTACAGGCGCTGGTGGATAAAGAATTCGCTCAGCTGAAACAGACGCTGCACGGCATCAGCCTGTTGGGACAATGCCCGGATAGCGTAAACGCTGCGATCATCTGTCGGGGTGAAAAGCTCTCTATCGCCATTATGGACGCGCTGTTACAGGCACGCGGCCATCGCGTCAGCATTATCGATCCGGTCAGCATGCTGCTGGCGCATGGCAATTACCTGGAATCGACGGTCGATATTGCCGAGTCGACGCGTCGTATCGCCGCCAGCCAGATCCCTGCCGACAGCATGATTTTGATGGCGGGTTTTACCGCCGGTAACGAGCGCGGCGAGTTGGTGGTGCTGGGCCGCAATGGTTCCGACTATTCCGCAGCGGTGCTGTCTGCCTGTCTGCGCGCCGACTGTTGTGAAATCTGGACCGACGTTGACGGCGTTTATACCTGCGATCCGCGTCAGGTGCCGGACGCCCGCCTGCTGAAATCAATGTCCTACCAGGAGGCGATGGAGCTTTCTTATTTCGGTGCCAAAGTACTGCATCCCCGCACGATCGCGCCTATCGCCCAGTTCCAGATTCCCTGCCTGATTAAAAATACCGCCAATCCTCAGGCGCCGGGTACGCTGATTGGTGGCGATACCAATGACGATGCCAATCCGGTTAAAGGCATTACCAACCTGAACAATATGGCGATGTTCAACGTCTCCGGCCCCGGCATGAAGGGTATGGTCGGCATGGCGGCTCGGGTATTTGCCGCCATGTCGCGCGCCGGCATCTCGGTAGTACTGATTACCCAATCTTCTTCTGAGTACAGCATCAGCTTCTGCGTGCCGCAAAGCGAGCAGGCGCGCGCGCGACGGATACTTGAGGATGAGTTCTATCTGGAGCTGAAAAATGGCCTGCTGGAACCGCTGGATGTGATGGAGCAGTTGGCGATAGTTTCCGTTGTCGGCGATAACATGCGCACGCAGCGTGGCCTCTCAGCGAAATTCTTTGCCGCGCTGGCACGCGCCAATATTAATATTGTGGCGATTGCCCAGGGGTCGTCTGAGCGTTCTATTTCCGTGGTGGTTAATAACGACGAAGTCACTACCGCGGTGCGCGTCGTTCATCAAATGCTGTTCAATACCGATCAGGTTATCGAAGTCTTTGTGGTTGGCGTCGGCGGCGTCGGCAGCGCGCTTCTGGAGCAGTTACATCGTCAGCAGGCGTGGCTGAAGAACAAACATATCGATCTGCGCGTATGCGGTATCGCGAACTCTAAAGCACTGTTGACCAATGTGCATGGCATCGATCTCAACAACTGGAAAAGCGCGCTCAATGAAGCAAATGAGCCATTCAAGCTGGATCGCCTGCTGCGCCTGGTCAAAGAATATCATCTGTTAAATCCGGTGATTGTCGATTGTACGTCAAGCCAGGCCGTTGCCGATCAGTACGCCGGGTTCCTGGCTGATGGCTTCCACATCGTTACGCCAAACAAAAAGGCCAACACCTCCTCCTGGAATTACTACCAGCAGCTGCGCACGGCGGCTGCGAAATCACGTCGCAAATTCCTGTATGACACCAACGTAGGCGCGGGCCTGCCGGTTATTGAAAATCTGCAAAACTTACTGAATGCGGGCGATGAGCTGATCAGCTTCACCGGCATCCTGTCAGGATCGCTTTCGTTCATTTTTGGCAAGCTGGATGAGGGGATGTCGTTCTCTGAAGCGACCAGGCTGGCACGCGAAATGGGCTTTACCGAACCGGATCCGCGTGATGATCTTTCAGGTATGGATGTCGCGCGCAAGCTGTTGATTCTGGCACGTGAAGCAGGCTACCAGCTGGAGCTGAGCGATATTGAAATTGAAGCGATGCTGCCAACGGAATTTACCGCGATTGCCGACGTAGAAACCTTTATGCAGCGTCTGCCGGAGCTGGATGCGCTGTTTGCCGACCGGGTTGCTCAGGCGCGTGAGGAAGGCAAAGTATTGCGTTTCGTCGGCGCGATTGAAGAGGGCGGCCGTTGCCGCGTGAAAATCGACGCGGTAGACGGCAACGATCCGCTGTATAAAGTGAAAAACGGCGAGAATGCGCTGGCATTTTACAGCCGCTATTACCAGCCGATTCCGCTGGTGCTACGCGGCTACGGTGCAGGTAACGATGTTACCGCGGCTGGCGTCTTTGCCGATCTGTTGCGCACCCTGTCATGGAAGTTAGGAGTTTAAACATGGTAAAAATTTATGCACCGGCCTCAATTGGCAACGTCAGCGTCGGCTTCGATGTGCTGGGCGCGGCGGTGTCGCCGGTGGATGGCTCCCTGTTAGGTGATTGCGTAACCGTTGAGGCCGCCGACACGTTCAGTCTGATTAACCAGGGCCGTTTTGTCAGCAAGCTGCCGGCCGATCCGCAGGAAAATATCGCTTATCACTGTTGGAAACGCTTTTGCGAAGCGACAGGTAAAATCGTGCCGGTGCGCATGACGCTGGAAAAAAACATGCCTGTCGGCTCCGGCCTCGGCTCCAGCGCCTGTTCGGTGGTAGCGGGCCTGATGGCGATGAATGAATTTTGCGGCAAGCCGCTGGACGATACGCAGCTGCTGACGCTAATGGGCGAACTGGAAGGGCGCATCTCCGGCAGCGTGCATTACGATAATGTGGCGCCCTGCTTTTTAGGCGGCCTTCAGCTGATGCTGGAAGAAAACAACATTATCAGCCAGGCGGTGCCCTGCTTTGATGACTGGCTGTGGGTGATGGCCTATCCGGGTATTAAAGTTTCTACCGCCGAGGCGCGCGCCATTCTGCCCGCGCAATATCGCAAAGAGGATTGCATTAAGCATGGACGCTATCTGGCAGGCTTTATTCACGCCTGCCATACCGCGCAGCCGCAGCTGGCAGCGCAGCTGATGCGCGATGTGATTGCTGAACCGTATCGGACGAAACTGCTGCCCGGCTTTGCCGATGCGCGTCAGGCGGCGCAGGATATTGGCGCGCTGGCCTGTGGTATTTCCGGTTCTGGTCCGACGCTGTTCGCTGTCTGTAACGATCGAGAAACGGCGCAGCGCATGGCTGACTGGCTGCAACAAAACTATCTGCAAAATGATGAAGGCTTCGTCCATATTTGCCGTATCGACACGGCGGGCGCACGAAAACTGGGATAACGCATGAAACTTTACAATCTTAAGGATCACAACGAACAGGTAAGCTTTGCGCAGGCGGTAAAGCAGGGCCTGGGCAAGCAGCAGGGCCTGTTCTTTCCGCTGGAGCTGCCGGAATTCGAGTCTACTGACATTGATGCCATGCTGGAGATGGATTTTGTCTCGCGCAGCAGCAAAATCCTTTCCGCTTACATCGGCGATGAAATTGCCGCGCATCAGCTGGCGGAACGCGTAAAGGCGGCGTTTGCGTTTCCTGCCCCGGTGGCTGAGGTGACCGACGATATCGCCTGTCTGGAGCTGTTTCACGGCCCGACGCTGGCATTTAAAGATTTCGGCGGGCGCTTTATGGCGCAAATGCTCTCTTATATCAGCGGTGCGGACGAGCAGATTACTATTCTGACGGCGACCTCCGGCGATACCGGCGCGGCGGTGGCTCATGCTTTTTACGGCATGGAAAATGTCCGGGTCGTGATCCTTTATCCGCAAGGCAAAATCAGCCCGCTCCAGGAAAAACTGTTCTGTACGCTGGGCGGCAATATTCATACCATCGCCATTGACGGCGATTTCGATGCCTGTCAGGCGCTGGTGAAACAGGCATTTGATGATGAAGCACTGAAAAAAGCGATTGGCCTGAACTCCGCCAACTCCATCAACATTAGCCGTCTGCTGGCGCAGATTTGCTACTACTTCGAAGCGGTGGCGCAGCTGCCGCAGGAAAAACGCAACCAGCTGGTGATTTCCGTGCCCAGCGGTAACTTCGGCGATCTGACGGCGGGCCTGCTGGCAAAATCGCTCGGCCTGCCGGTAAAACGTTTTATCGCTGCGACCAACCGCAACGATACCGTGCCGCGTTTCCTGAGCAATGGCGCGTGGCAGCCGAATGCGACCGTCGCCACGCTTTCTAACGCGATGGATGTCAGCCAGCCGAATAACTGGCCGCGCGTGGAAGAGCTGTTCCGCCGTAAAACCTGGCGCCTGAACGATCTCGGTTTTGGCGCGGTGGATGATGAAACCACGCGCAGCACCCTGCGCGAGCTGGCTGGCCTGGGCTATATTTCCGAGCCGCACGCCGCCATCGCGTATCGTATGCTGCGCGACCAGCTGCAGCCGGGCGAATATGGCCTGTTCCTCGGCACTGCACATCCGGCGAAGTTTAAGGAAAGCGTGGAAGAGATCCTGCAACAGACGTTGCCGCTGCCGGTCGAGCTGGCGGAACGCGCCGAACTACCGCTGCTGTCGCATAAGATGAACGCGGATTTCGCTGAGCTACGCGTTTTTTTAACCCAGCTTTAAGCCAGTAATAACAACGCCGCCCTTCGGTTACCGGGACAGGATGCCCGGACAACGGAAGCGCGGCGTTGCGTTTTAATGTTTCCTGGGAGGGTCTGTATAAGGACGCGATCGCGCTTAACGCTGTTCGTGACGCTTAAAGACCAGCTCGTTGCCGCGGCTGCTCTCTTCATCAAAGAAGTAGCCTTCCAGATTAAAGGCCTTAAGCTGCTCCGCTGCCTGCAGACGATTTTCGATAATATAGCGGCACATCAGGCCACGCGCTTTTTTGGCATAAAAGCTGATGACTGTGAATTTGCCGTTTTTCTCATCTAAAAAGACCGGCTTGATCAGTTGCCCATTCAGTTTTTTCGGCTGAACCGCTTTAAAATATTCATCTGACGCCAGGTTAATCAGCACATCGTCTCCCTGCGCCGCCAGCGCCTCATTCAGCGTCTGGGTAAGGGTTTCGCCCCAGAAACTATACAGATCCTTGCCCGCCGGATTAGCCAGTTTGGTTCCCATTTCCAGACGGTAAGGCTGCATTAAATCCAGCGGCCTTAACACGCCGTACAGGCCGGACAGCATACGCAAATGCTGCTGAGCGAAATCAAAATCCGCCTCGCTAAAACGCTCCGCTTGCAGGCCGGTGTACACATCGCCTTTAAAGGCAAGAATGGCCTGACGCGCATTTTCCGGCGTGAAAGCAGGCTGCCAGTCATTAAACCGTTGCGCATTAAGCAGCGCCAGCTTATCGCTGATGCTCATGAGTGAAGCAATCTGCGCAGGTGAAAGATCACGCGCGATGTTAACTAACTGCTGTGATTTTTCCAACAGTGCGGGTTGCGTATAGCGATGCGTCGCCAGCGGCGTGGTGTAATCCAGCGTTTTGGCCGGCGAGATGACCATTAACATAGGTATTTCCTTAGTGTAACCCGCAGGTTTAATTCTCTTTTCTCGATTTTAGCCGCCGAGTTTAACAAAAAAGCGTGCTGCGCAGGCAAATCATTACTATCGGTCTGACCGTCATGATTCGCACCATCGACGCATTGCGCGATCGAACGCGCGTGATATTATCGCAACAGACTTTTACCCCTGAAGTTACCTATCAAGAGAACCCATCATGACGGACAAACTTACTTCTTTACGTCAGCTGACCACCGTTGTTGCTGATACCGGCGACATCGCCGCGATGAAGCTGTACCAGCCGCAGGACGCTACAACTAACCCTTCTCTGATCCTGAACGCCGCGCAAATCCCGGAATACCGTAAGCTGATTGATGAAGCTATCGGCTGGGCGCGCCAGCAGAGCAGCAATAAAGAAGAACAAATTCAGTATGCTTCTGACAAACTGGCGGTCAATATCGGTCTGGAGATCCTGAAGCTGATCCCTGGCCGTATCTCTACCGAAGTGGACGCGCGTCTTTCTTACGATACCGAAGCGAGCATCGCCAAAGCGCGCAGCCTGATTAAGCTCTATAACGATGCCGGCATCAGCAACGATCGTATCCTGATCAAACTGGCTTCAACCTGGCAGGGGATCCGTGCCGCTGAACAGCTGGAAAAAGAGGGCATCAACTGTAACCTGACGCTGCTGTTCTCCTTTGCGCAGGCGCGTGCCTGTGCGGAAGCAGGCGTTTATCTGATCTCTCCATTCGTAGGCCGTATCCTCGACTGGTATAAAGCGAATACTGATAAGAAAGAGTACGCGCCGCACGAAGATCCGGGCGTGGTTTCCGTGAGCGAAATCTACCAATACTACAAACAGCACGGTTACGAAACCGTGGTGATGGGCGCCAGCTTCCGTAACGTTGGTGAAATCCTGGAGCTGGCGGGCTGCGATCGCCTGACAATTTCTCCGGCGCTGCTGAAAGAGCTGGCCGAAAGCGAAGGCACCGTTGAGCGCAAACTCTCCTTTAACGGTGAAGTTAAAGCGCGTCCGGCGAAAATGACCGAAGCGGAATTCCTGTGGCAGCATAACCAGGATCCGATGGCCGTTGATAAACTGGCGCAGGGCATCCGCAACTTCGCGGTTGACCAGGGCAAGCTGGAAAAAATGATTGCAGATCTGCTGTAATCCTTCTTTGCCGCAGCCGGAAAGCCGGCTGCGGTAGCCCAGGTTAGGCATCCTTTCCCGCCCTGTAGTATCCTTCCCGACATCCCAAACCTGACTGTTCGCCTGGCGACAGTACCTGTCATGAAAACTATTATGAATACGTTACGCATTGGACTTATTTCTGTTTCAGATCGTGCCGCCAACGGCATTTACCAGGATCAGGGCATTCCGGCGCTGGAAAGCTGGCTGGCTTCCGCGCTGACGACGCCCTTTGTTATCGAAACGCGGCTGGTGCCGGATGAGCAGCCGCTGATTGAAGAGACGCTTTGTGAACTGGTGGACGAACGTTTCTGCCATCTGGTGCTGACCACCGGCGGCACCGGCCCGGCGCGGCGCGATGTGACGCCGGATGCGACGCTGGCGGTAGCCGATCGGCTTATGCCGGGTTTTGGCGAGCAGATGCGGCAAATTAGCCTGCAATTTGTGCCGACGGCGATTCTTTCGCGTCAGGTTGGCGTGATCCGCAAGCAGTCGCTCATCCTTAACCTGCCGGGGCAGCCAAAGTCGATTAAAGAGACGCTGGAAGGGCTGAAAGATGAAAGTGGCAAGGTACTGGTACATGGCATTTTCGCCAGCGTGCCTTACTGCATTCAATTGCTGGAAGGGCCTTATATTGAAACCAACCGGGATGTCGTAGCAGCTTTTCGTCCAAAAAGCGCACGTCGTGATACAAACTCCTGAAGATCTGCTTTCTCAGGAATAAGATCCAGCGTCACTGGAGTGGAGAGAAAAGTTGACGTTATAGTAACGTCACTTTTACACATGTATATGTCGTACTTTTCTCTCCTTCTGGAATCCCACGCTAATGATGAAACAAACCCTAAATCGTCGCCTTAACCGGCAGGATTACAAAACGTTATCGCTGGCTGCGCTCGGCGGCGCGCTGGAGTTTTACGATTTTATCATTTTCGTTTTTTTCGCTGCGGTGATTGGCGAACTCTTCTTCCCGCCCGATATTCCTGACTGGCTGCGTCAGCTGCAAACCTTCGGCATTTTCGCCGCCGGTTATCTGGCGCGTCCGCTGGGCGGCATTGTGATGGCGCACTTTGGCGATCGGGTTGGACGCAAAAAAATGTTCAGCCTGAGCATCCTGTTGATGGCGTTGCCGACGCTGGCGATGGGCGCGCTGCCTGATTACGAGGCGATCGGCATTACGGCGCCGTTGCTGTTATTGCTGCTGCGTATTCTTCAGGGCGCGGCCATTGGCGGTGAGGTGCCGGGCGCCTGGGTCTTTGTTGCGGAGCATGTGCCTGAAAAACGGATCGGCATCGCCTGCGGTACGCTAACCGCCGGCCTGACCGCTGGTATTTTGCTGGGTTCGCTGGTGGCGATGCTCATCAATACCCTGCTCTCGCCGCAGGCGATTGCCGCTGGCGGCTGGCGCATTCCGTTCTTTCTGGGCGGCGCCTTTGGCCTGCTGGCGATGTATTTACGCCGCTGGCTGCACGAAACGCCGGTCTTCCGCGAGCTGCAGGCACGCAAAGCGCTGTCTGACGCGCTGCCGCTGGGGGATGTGCTGCGAAATCATAAGCGGGCGGTAGGGATTTCCATGCTGCTGACCTGGCTGCTTTCCGCCTGCATCGTAGTGGTGATTTTGATGGCGCCGGCGCTGTTGCAAAAACAGTATGCACTACCGGCTGCGCTCACCTTGCAGGCCAACAGTCTGGCCACCATTATGCTGCTGTTGGGCTGCATTATTGCAGGGTTAAGCGTCGATCGGCTGGGCGCGGCGAAAACGCTCACCGGCGGCTCGCTACTGCTGGCGCTGTGCAGCTGGATTTTCTTTACCAGCGCGGCCAGTTCGGTTACGGCGCTGTTTGTTAGCTGGGCGCTGGCGGGCTTCAGCGTCGGCGTGGTAGGCGTGGTGCCTTTTATTATGGTCCGCGCTTTCCCGGCGGCGATACGTTTTACCGGCATCTCTTTTTCTTACAATCTCTCTTACGCCATTTTCGGTGGGCTGACGCCGGTTTGCGTCACGCTGTTGATGGCGTTCTCGCCGCTGGCGCCAGCCTGGTATGTGCTGGCGCTGGCGCTGCTCGGCTTCATTATTGGGCTGTGGCTGAGCCGTGCCGAAAGACGCGGCAGTCTGTTACGGCAGGTGAATGTCTGACTGGACTGATTAAAAGCACGACAATCGGTGCGACGCGAAAATTTTTTTTTTACTTAACCCTTGATGCGCCGCGAAGCGGCCCCATTTTGAATGCATCCAGCGTTGTGAAGCGCAAAGCGCGCAGGCGGACAGTTGAAAATAAACAAATCGTCCGCATTAACTGATTCACAACCCTAATTGAGACCGTTTTTAAGTGGGAGACGTTTAGATGGGTAAGATTATTGGTATTGACCTCGGTACAACCAACTCATGTGTTGCGATTATGGATGGCACCAAAGCACGCGTGCTGGAAAATGCCGAAGGCGATCGCACCACGCCGTCAATTATTGCATATACCCAGGATGGTGAAACGCTGGTCGGTCAGCCTGCTAAACGTCAGGCCGTGACTAACCCGCAAAACACCCTGTTTGCAATCAAGCGCCTGATTGGCCGTCGCTTCCAGGACGAAGAAGTACAGCGTGATATTAAAATCATGCCGTACAAAATCACGCAGTCCGACAATGGCGATGCCTGGCTGGACGTAAAAGGCCAGAAAATGGCGCCACCGCAGATCTCTGCGGAAGTCCTGAAAAAAATGAAAAAAACGGCGGAAGATTACCTGGGCGAACCGGTAACTGAAGCTGTTATCACCGTACCGGCTTACTTTAACGATGCGCAGCGTCAGGCAACCAAAGACGCCGGTCGTATCGCCGGTCTGGAAGTAAAACGTATCATCAACGAACCGACCGCTGCTGCGCTGGCTTACGGTCTGGACAAAGGTCAGGGCAACCGTACTATCGCGGTATATGACCTGGGCGGCGGTACGTTCGATATTTCCATCATTGAAATCGATGAAGTTGACGGTGAAAAAACCTTCGAAGTACTGGCGACCAACGGTGATACCCACCTGGGTGGTGAAGACTTCGACAGCCGTCTGATTAACTATCTGGTTGCGGAATTCAAGAAAGATCAGGGCATCGATCTGCACAACGATCCGCTGGCGATGCAGCGCCTGAAAGAAGCGGCTGAGAAAGCGAAAATCGAGCTTTCTTCCGCTCAGCAGACCGATGTGAACCTGCCGTACATCACGGCGGACGCCACCGGCCCGAAACACCTCAACATCAAAGTCACCCGTGCGAAACTGGAATCACTGGTTGAAGATCTGGTTGCCCGTTCTATCGAGCCGCTGAAAGTGGCACTGCAGGATGCCGGTCTGTCCGTATCTGACATCAACGACGTGATCCTGGTGGGCGGTCAGACCCGTATGCCAATGGTACAGGCGAAAGTTGCCGAGTTCTTTGGCAAAGAGCCGCGTAAAGACGTAAACCCTGATGAAGCGGTTGCGGTAGGTGCTGCGGTGCAGGGCGGTGTGCTGGCAGGCGACGTGAAAGACGTTCTGCTGCTGGACGTAACGCCGCTGTCGCTGGGTATTGAAACCATGGGCGGTGTAATGACCTCCCTGATTAACAAAAATACCACCATCCCGACCAAGCACAGCCAGGTCTTCTCTACCGCTGAAGACAATCAGTCTGCGGTAACGATCCATGTGCTGCAGGGTGAGCGTAAACGCGCAGCAGATAACAAATCGCTGGGTCAGTTTAACCTGGATGGTATTCAGCCGGCGCCGCGCGGTATGCCGCAGATCGAAGTAACCTTCGATATCGATGCCGACGGTATTCTGCACGTCTCCGCCAAAGACAAAAACTCCGGCAAAGAGCAGAAGATCACCATCAAGGCGTCTTCTGGTCTGAACGAAGACGAAATCGCGAAAATGGTACGCGATGCGGAAGCGAACGCGGAAGCTGACCGTAAATTCGAAGAGCTGGTACAGGCGCGCAATCAGGGCGACCAGATTGCCCACAGCACCCGTAAACAGCTGGACGAAGCGGGCGATAAGCTTTCTGCAGACGACAAAGCACCGATCGAATCTGCGCTTAACGACCTGAATGCCGCGCTGAAAGGCGAAGACAAAGCGGACATCGAGGCGAAGATCCAGGCGCTGGTGCAGGTTTCCGGCAAGCTGATGGAATTTGCTCAGCAGCAGGGCCAGCCAGCCGACGCTGGTGACGCTTCTGCGAAGAAAGAAGATGACGTGGTCGACGCTGAGTTCGAAGAAGTCAAAGACAAAAAATAATTGCCCCTGACCGGGCGCGGCGGTTGCCCTGACAACCGCTGGTAACCAGCACGGGCGTAGGAGTTTCTCCACGCCCGTGCATGCATGTTAAGGGCAGGAAATATAACAATGGCGAAAACAGACTATTACGAGATTTTAGGCGTCCCAAAGTCTGCGGATGAGCGTGAAATCAAAAAGGCCTATAAACGCCTGGCAATGAAATACCATCCTGACCGCAATCCGGGCGACCAGGATGCTGAAGCCAAATTCAAAGAAGTTAAAGAAGCGTATGAAATTCTGACCGATGCGCAGAAACGCGCTGCCTACGATCAGTATGGTCATGCGGCCTTTGAACAGGGCGGCGGCGGCGGTTTCGGCGGCGGCGGCTTTGGCGGCGGTGCGGATTTTAGTGATATTTTTGGCGACGTTTTCGGCGACATTTTTGGTGGCGGCCGTCGGCAGCGCGCAGCCCGTGGCGCTGATTTACGCTACAACATGGAGCTGACGCTCGAAGAAGCGGTTCGCGGCGTGACCAAAGAGATCCGAATCCCGACGCTGCAAGAGTGTGATGTTTGCCACGGCAGCGGCGCAAAATCGGGTACCCAGCCGCAGACCTGTCCGACCTGCCACGGCGCAGGCCAGGTACAGATGCGTCAGGGCTTTTTCACCGTACAGCAGGCGTGTCCGACCTGTCACGGTCGCGGCTCTGTCATTAAAGATCCCTGCAACGCCTGTCACGGACATGGCCGCGTAGAGAAATCAAAAACGCTGTCGGTAAAAATCCCGGCAGGCGTGGACACCGGCGATCGCATTCGTCTTAGCGGCGAAGGCGAAGCGGGCGAGCATGGCGCGCCAGCAGGCGATCTGTACGTACAGGTTTCGGTGAAAAAACACCCGATCTTCGAACGTGAAGATAATAACCTCTACTGCGAAGTGCCGATTAACTTTGCGATGGCGGCGCTGGGCGGCGAGATCGAAGTGCCGACGCTTGATGGTCGCGTGAAGCTGAAGGTGCCGGCGGAAACCCAAACCGGCAAGCTGTTCCGTATGCGCGGCAAAGGCGTTAAATCGGTGCGCGGCGGGGTGCAGGGCGACCTGCTGTGCCGTGTCGTGGTGGAAACGCCGGTAAGCCTGAGCGAGAAACAGAAATCGCTGTTGCGTGAGCTGGAAGAAAGTTTCGGCGGCCCGAGCGGAGAGAAAAACAGCCCGCGTTCGAAAAGCTTTTTCGACGGCGTAAAGAAATTTTTTGATGATTTAACGCGTTAATCGCGCTCCTCCAGACGCCCCGTTCCGGGGCGTTTTTTTATCCTTTTTCTCATAATCCTTCGCAACTTCTGAAGAATATTATCCCCGGTACCTGCCGTTTTAAGCTGGATACCGGCAGGAAAAACTCGGTTTTTACGAACGGAAAACGCCATATAACCTGTTTTTACCGAGCTATTAAAACGCGTATGCTGGTCTCTGACACGGAATTTTCTTAAGTAGCGAGGACATAATGATTAAGCGTTTTTTAGCTAATGAAGCCTCAGGCGGCATCATTCTTATTCTGGCGGCGGCACTGGCGATGTTGCTGGCCAATGCCGATGCCACTCAGCAATTCTATGCCTCGCTGTTAGCGATGCCGGTTGCCTTTCACTTTGGCGATCTGCATATCGATAAAGATCTGCTGCTATGGATTAACGATGCGCTGATGGCGGTTTTCTTTCTGGCCATCGGGCTGGAGGTTAAGCGCGAAATGGTCACGGGCGCGCTGGCGAGTCGCGACAAAGCGATATTTCCGCTGATTGCCGCATTGGGCGGCATGTTGGCGCCCGGCCTGATATTCCTGCTGTTTAACGGCGGCGACGAGGCAACCCGCAGCGGTTGGGCGATCCCGACCGCAACCGATATTGCCTTTGCGCTTGGCGTGCTGGCTTTGTTGGGAAGCCGGGTGCCACCAGCGTTAAAGATCTTTCTAATGGCGCTGGCAATTATTGACGATCTGGGCGCCATTCTGATTATTGCGCTGTTCTATACCAGCGATCTGTCCCTGCTTTCGCTGACGGTTGCCGCCGCCGCCATTATCGTGCTGGCGCTATTCAATCACTTTAATGTTCGCCGTACTTCGCTGTATATGGTGGTGGGCGTGGTGCTGTGGGTTGCGGTACTGAAATCGGGCGTCCATGCCACGCTCGCTGGCGTAATTGTCGGCTTTTTTGTTCCGCTCGCGGAGAAAGAGGGTAAATCGCCCGCCAGAGACCTGGAGCATGGCCTGCATCCATGGGTGACCTGGTTTATTCTGCCGCTGTTTGCATTTGCCAATGCCGGCGTTTCGCTGACCGGCGTTTCCGCTGATGCGCTGTTCTCTTTGCTGCCGCTGGGGATTATTTTGGGGCTCTGTATCGGTAAGCCGCTGGGCATTACGCTGTTCTGCTGGCTGGGAATTAAAATGGGCATCGCCCGGCTGCCGGAAGGCGCCAGTATGACCAATATTGCTGCGGTTGGCGTGCTGTGCGGTATCGGCTTTACGATGTCGATTTTTATCGCGTCGCTGGCTTACGGCGATCTTAGCGCTGAGCTTATCGTCCTGGCAAAACTGGGTATCCTGTGCGGTTCGCTGCTGTCGGCGGTCGCGGGATACGCGCTGCTGCGCTGTAAACTTAGTTAACCTGCGCTTGCCTGTTTGATTAACGCCTGAAGGAGCCTGAGCCATGTCGCATATTAACTATAACCATCTCTACTACTTTTGGCATGTCTGCAAGCAGGGCTCCATCGTTAACGCAGCGGAAAAGCTCTTTCTGACGCCGCAAACCATTACCGGTCAGATTAAAGCGCTGGAAGAGCGGCTGCAGGGCAAACTGTTTCGGCGTCAGGGCAGGGGCGTCGTGCCGACGGAGCTGGGTCAGTTGGTGTTCCGTTACGCCGATCGCATGTTCACGCTGAGCCAGGAGATGATGGACATCGTTAACTATCGCAAGGAGTCGCACCTGCTGTTTGATGTTGGCGTCGCGGATGCGTTGTCGAAGCGGCTGGTGAGCAAAATACTGGAGACGGCGGTACAGGATGACGAGCGTATCCATTTGCGTTGTTTTGAATCCACCCATGAAATGTTGCTGGAACAGCTGAGCCAGCACAAGCTGGATATGATTTTGTCCGATTGTCCGGTCGATTCCACCCAGCAGGAAGGGCTGTTTTCGGTGAAGCTGGGCGAATGCGGTGTCAGCTTCTGGTGTACGCCGCCGCTGCCGCAAAACGCATTTCCTGCCTGCCTGGAAGAACGAAAACTGCTGATTCCGGGTCGTCGTTCCATGTTGGGCCGCCAGCTACAACGTTGGTTAAGCAGCCAACAGCTACAGGTGGAAATCCTCGGCGAGTTTGATGACGCCGCGTTGATGAAAGCCTTCGGTGCCGCTAACCATGCTATTTTTGTCGCGCCGACGCTGTATGGACAGGAGATCTATAACGACGGCGCTATTAAAGAGGTCGGCAGGCTGGAAGAGGTAAAAGAAGAGTATTACGTCATCTTTGCTGAGCGGATGATCCAGCATCCGGCGGTACAGCGCATCTGCAACCATAATTTTGCCGCTTTATTTGCTGAGTAATTAAAAATTATAAATAGGCTGGCCCTGTTTTTACGCCATTATTATTTTTTCCATTGATTCAATAAAGCCAGCGCCAATATTTATTGTTGCTGGCCGATCCAGTTATTAATGGAGTCGGTGCTGAATTAAAGGATTTATTTTAATTTCGCGCCATTAGGCAAAAGTCTCATTTTTCCGTTTCCCATTTACTGCCATTTTACCTTTCTTTACGCTACGTGCTGTCAATTAACAACCTTGAGGACCCCATAACGCCCCGGCGCGCTGACGGCGGTGCTATGACGTCCATCCAACGGACGGAATAAGGTCATCTCAGGAGTGAAGTATGCAGAACGAAAAAAATAAAACGGCGTCGGTATTACAGGTTTCCCATCCGGGATTAACACAGCAATTTTCTTCACCTGTTTTGTCTCATTACCAAATGTTGTTTATTACGGTCAGCATGATCAATTTATCGATCCTGAGCTGGGCGTTCGCCAGCGGCAGCTGGTGGAATGAAAATCATATTTCCCTGGGAAATTTCGGCAATATGGTTATCGCTAATCTCTGCATCACCGTACTCATTCGTCAACAGCATCTTATTAATGGTCTGTTTCGGCTGGTGTGGCGTACTCCGGTAAGCTGGCCGCTAAAGCTGCGGCGCCATCTGGCGAAGGTTTACCATTTTGGCGGATTGCACTCCGGCTGCGCCATATTCAGCGCTGTCTGGCTGCTGCTATTTACGCTGGCTGCGTTTTATCAACAGCAGGCGCAGGGTGGACTGTCGATGCAGCTGTTGACGGTCAATACGGTGCTGGTCGCGCTATTGGCCGCCATTTGCCTGACGGCGCTGCCGCAGGTCAGGCGGCGTTACCATAATCTGTTTGAACATATGCACCGCTATGCTGGCTGGAGTTCGCTTGCGCTCTCCTGGCTCCAGGTTTTATGGTTCATCCGCGACAGCCATCATGGCGAATGGCGCTGGCATCATCTCAGCCATGCGTTCGCCTTTTGGGGACTGCTGACCATTACCTGTAGCATTCTGCTGCCCTGGCTGCGTTTACGGCGCGTGCCGATTAAGGTTACGCGTCCTTCTTTCCATGCGGCGATTATCGAGTTCGCTTTGCCGCAGGATCCGTTTCCCGGCTCGACGCTGGCGATTAGCCTGGATCCGCTGACGGAATGGCACGCTTTCGCCAATATTCCGCTGGTTACCCGCCCTGGCTGTCGCATGCTGATCTCGCGCGCGGGCGACTGGACCGGCCGGTTTATTGATAATCCACCTTCGCACGTCTGGTTTAAAGGTATTCCGACGCCGGGCGTCGGCAGTATGAATAAGATTTTTAAGTCGGTGGTCTATGTGGCGACGGGCAGCGGCATCGGGCCGCTGTTGCCGCATCTGGTGAATAATCCGCGTCCCTGCAAGCTGATCTGGTCGACGCGTAATCCGGTAGTCACCTATGGCGAAGCGTTCGTTAATGAAATTATCGCGGCGCATCCGGGCGTGCTGATCTGGGATACCGATGCGCATGGTAAACCCGATCTGCTATTACTGGCCTGCCAGAAGGTAAAAGAGATTAATGCCGAAGCGGTGATCTGTATCGCCAACCGTCCGCTAACCGATTATGTGGTGGAAGGATGTGAAGCGCAGGGCATAGCCGCCTACGGCGCTATCTGGGATTCCTGAAATCAGGGCGAAAAAAAAAACCGGCCACTGGCCGGTTCTTTCAAAGCTGATTAACAAGTGGCGATTAAGCCAGTTTGTTGATCTGTGCAGTCAGGTTAGCTTTATGACGTGCAGCTTTGTTTTTGTGGATCAGACCTTTAGCAGCCTGACGGTCCACGATCGGTTGCATTTCGTTAAATGCTTTCTGTGCAGCTTCTTTATCGCCAGCTTCAATTGCTGCGTATACTTTCTTGATGAAAGTACGCATCATGGAACGACGGCTTGCGTTATGCTTGCGACGTTTCTCAGATGTTACGGCGCGTTTCTTAGCTGATTTGATATTAGCCAAGGTCCAACTCCCAAATATGTTCTATACGGACAAATCAAAGGCCGAGGACTATGCCTTTTACGCCTTATTTTGTCAATGGATTTGTGCAAATAAGCGCCGTTTTACAAACAACGCCCGGTTACGTAATTGATGGCGCAAGATTCTACCAGTTTCCCTTCCCTGAATACAGTATTTCGCAAGAAAAAAAGCAACGGCGCCCGCGCATACTCTTCACGGCAAGGAAATCGTTATCCGAAAGCGGGAAAGGGGCCATGATGGGTTAACCTTGCCGGTTGTACAAGGTATAATCCGCCGATTTCCACTAACTTGAGTCAGCCATGAAGTTTATACGCGGCATTCATAATCTCCGTACGCAGCCTGACGGTTGTGTGCTGACTATCGGCAATTTCGATGGAGTGCATCGCGGCCATCAGGCGCTGCTGGCTCGCCTGTGCGAAGAGGGACGGCAGCGCGGCCTGCCGGTTGTGGTCATGCTGTTTGAGCCGCAGCCGCTGGAGCTGTTTGCCGCGGATAAAGCGCCTGCGCGCCTGACGCGCCTGCGTGATAAACTGAAATATTTGGTGCAGGCTGGCGTTGATGCCGTACTGTGCGTGCGTTTCGATCGGCGCTTTGCCGCCGTCAGCGCGCAGAGCTTCGTTAACGATCTGCTGGTTGACCGGCTCGGTGTACGTTTTCTCGCCGTGGGCGATGATTTCCGTTTCGGCGCTGGTCGCGAAGGGGATTTCCTGTTATTACAGAAGGCGGGTGAGGAGTATGGCTTTGATGTCATTAGCACCCAAACCTTCAGTGAAGGCGGTAAACGTATCAGCAGCACGGCTATCCGCCAGGCGCTGGCGAATGACGATCTGACGCTGGCGCAGTCGCTGCTGGGGTATCCGTTTACCCTTTCCGGGCGCGTCGTACATGGCGATGCGCTGGGCCGCACCATCGGTTTTCCTACGGCTAACATTCTGCTACGGCGCATTGTCTCGCCGGTTAAAGGCGTTTATGCCGTCGAGGTCCATGGACTTAGCGAGCAGCCTCTGCCCGGCGTGGCTAATATTGGTACGCGGCCAACGGTAGCAGGCCTGCGCCAGCAGCTTGAAGTACATCTGCTGGATGTCACGATGGATATGTACGGGCGTCATGTCGATGTGGTGCTGCGCCAAAAAATACGTAACGAGCAGCGTTTTCCCTCGCTGGATGCGCTAAAAGAGCAAATTGCTAAAGATGTGGTGACTGCCCGCGAATTCTTTGGGCTTAAAACACCGGTGTAACAACCGAAACACGGAATCGAGAATCTGATGAGTGACTATAAATCTACCCTGAATTTGCCGGAAACGGGGTTCCCGATGCGTGGCGATCTCGCCAAACGCGAACCGGGTATGCTGCAACGCTGGACTGATGACAACCTGTACGGCATCATCCGCACCGCCAAAAAAGGGAAAAAAACCTTTATCCTGCACGATGGCCCTCCGTATGCGAACGGCAGCATTCATATTGGTCACTCAGTTAATAAGATTCTGAAAGATATTATTATCAAGTCCAAAGGTCTGTCGGGCTTCGATTCACCGTACGTGCCGGGCTGGGACTGCCACGGTCTGCCGATCGAACATAAAGTTGAGCAGATGATCGGCAAGCCGGGCGAGAAAGTGAGCGCGGCGGAGTTTCGTGAGGCGTGCCGTAAATATGCGGCAGAGCAGGTTGCCGGTCAGAAAACCGATTTTATCCGCCTGGGCGTGCTGGGCGACTGGGATCGTCCTTACCTGACCATGGATTTCCAGACCGAAGCCAACATTATCCGCGCGCTGGGTAAAATCATCGGCAATGGTCATCTACACAAAGGCGCCAAGCCGGTTCACTGGTGTCTGGACTGCCGTTCCGCGCTGGCGGAAGCGGAAGTGGAATACTACGACAAAACATCGCCTTCTATTGATGTGATGTTTAACGCGACCGATGCCGCCGCCGTTGCGGCGAAGTTTGGCGCCGCTAACGTACAGGGGTCGATCTCGCTGGTTATCTGGACCACCACCCCGTGGACCATGCCAGCCAACCGCGCCATCTCTCTGCATCCAGAATTCGAATATCAGCTGGTGCAGATCGAAGGCCGCGCGCTGATCCTGGCGAAAGACCTGGTGGAAAGCGTGATGCAGCGCGCGGGCGTCAGCGAATGGACGGTGCTGGGTTCAACCACCGGCGCGACGCTGGAATTGATGCGCTTCCAGCATCCGTTCCTTGCCTTTGACGTTCCGGTAGTATTGGGCGAACACGTTACGCTGGATGCCGGTACCGGTGCGGTACATACGGCGCCAGGTCACGGCCCGGACGACTATGTCATCGGTCAGAAATACGATCTGGAAACCGCTAACCCGGTTGGCCCGGATGGACGTTATCTGCCGGGGACTTACCCTGGGCTTGATGGCGTCAACGTTTTTAAAGCCAACGATTTGATCGTTGAGCTGCTGCGCGAGAAAGGCGCGCTGCTGCATGTGGAAAAAATGCTTCACAGCTATCCGCACTGCTGGCGCCATAAAACGCCGATTATCTTCCGCGCTACGCCGCAGTGGTTTATCAGCATGGATCAGAAAGGGCTGCGCGCGCAGTCGCTGAAAGAGATCAAAGGCGTGCAGTGGATCCCGGACTGGGGCCAGGCGCGTATTGAATCGATGGTCGCTAACCGTCCCGACTGGTGTATTTCTCGTCAGCGCACCTGGGGCGTACCGATGGCGCTGTTCGTACATAAAGAGACCGAGCAGCTGCACCCGGACACGCTGGCGCTGATGGAAAAAGTGGCGCAGCGCGTTGAGCGGGACGGCATACAGGCGTGGTGGGATCTCGATCCGCGCGACCTGATGGGCGACGATGCTGACAACTATATGAAAGTACCGGATACGCTGGATGTCTGGTTTGACTCAGGATCGACTCACGCTTCCGTCGTTGACGTGCGCCCGGAATTCCACGGCCACAGCGCTGATATATATCTGGAAGGCTCGGATCAGCATCGCGGCTGGTTTATGTCCTCGCTGATGATCTCAACGGCGATGAAAGGCAAAGCGCCTTATCGTCAGGTGCTGACGCACGGCTTTACCGTGGACGGTCAGGGCCGCAAGATGTCCAAATCGCTGGGCAACACCGTCAGCCCGCAGGATGTAATGAACAAACTGGGCGCCGATATTCTGCGTCTGTGGGTCGCTTCCACCGACTATTCCGGCGAAATGGCGGTTTCCGACGAGATCCTGAAACGTTCGGCGGACGCCTATCGTCGTATCCGTAACACCGCGCGCTTCCTGCTGGCTAACCTCAACGGCTTCAATCCTGAAACCGACCTGGTGCAGCCGGAAGAGATGGTGGTGCTGGATCGCTGGGCGGTCGGACGTGCCAAAGCGGCGCAGGCGGACATTATTGAATCTTACGCCAACTACGACTTCCATGAAGTCGTGCAGCGTCTGATGCAGTTCTGCTCGGTAGAGATGGGTTCGTTCTATCTCGATATTATTAAAGATCGTCAGTACACCGCGAAAAGCGACAGCGTGGCCCGTCGCAGCTGCCAGACCGCGCTGTGGTACATTGTTGAAGCGCTGGTTCGCTGGATGGCGCCGATCATGTCCTTTACCGCTGATGAAATCTGGGGCTATCTGCCGGGTAAACGCGCGCAGTATGTCTTTACCGAAGAGTGGTTTGACGGCCTGTTCGGCTTAGAAGAGGGCGAGGCGCTGAACGACAGCTACTGGGCCGAGCTGCTGAAAGTACGTAGCGAAGTCAACAAGGTGATCGAGCAGGCGCGCGGCGATAAGCGTATCGGCGGTTCACTGGAGGCGACGGTAACCCTCTATGCCGATGCCGCGCTGGCCGAGAAGCTGACCGCGCTGGGCAATGAGCTGCGTTTCGTACTGCTGACTTCTGGCGCGCAGGTGGCGGATTACACGCTGGCGCCGGAAGAAGCGCAGCAGAGCGAGGTGTTAAAAGGTCTGAAAATTGCGCTGCATAAAGCGGAAGGAGAGAAATGCCCGCGCTGTTGGCATTACACTACCGACACTGGACTGGATGCTGCGCACCCGGATATTTGCGGGCGCTGTGTGACTAACGTCGCCGGTAATGGCGAAGAGCGTAAGTTTGCCTGATGCGTAAATCTCTTTTCTCAACCGGATTGCGCTGGCTCTGGCTGGTGCTGGTGGTTATCTGCGTCGATTTAAGCAGTAAGCTATGGGTCATGAACAACATGGCCCTGCATGAAACGATACCGGTAATGCCGTTTTTTAATCTGTTCTATGCCCATAACTACGGAGCGGCGTTTAGCTTCCTCGCTGATAAGGGTGGCTGGCAGCGCTGGTTCTTTGCCGGTATTGCTATCGCTATTGCGGTGGCGTTGCTGGTGATGATGTATCGCACTGCGGCCAGTCAGAAACTCAACAATATTGCCTACGCGCTGATTATTGGCGGCGCGCTGGGCAACCTGTTTGATCGCGCCTGGCACGGCTTTGTGATCGATTTCATCGATTTCTATATTGGCGGGTGGCACTTCGCCACCTTCAATATTGCCGACTGCGGCATCTGCGTCGGCGCCGCGCTGATCGTGCTGGAAGGCTTTTTTAACCCTTCCGGCAAACAGGCGAAACAAAAGGGCAAGGCATGACCGATTCCGTACAGCATGACAGCGCGGTGCTGCTGCACTTCACATTAAAACTGGATGACGGCTCGACGGCAGAGTCGACGCGCGCCAACGGTAAACCGGCGCTGTTTCGCCTCGGCGACGGCAGCCTTTCCGGCCCGCTGGAGGCTGAACTGCTGGGGCTAAAGGCGGGCGATAAAAAAGCCTTTACGCTTGAGCCAGAAGATGCGTTCGGCAACGTTATTCCCGACTTGATTCAATATTTCTCCCGCCGTGATTTTATGCAGGCGGGCGAACCGGAAGTCGGCGCTATTATGCTGTTTACCGGAATGGACGGCAGTGAAATGCCGGGCGTAATCCGCGAGATTGCTGGCGATTCCATTACCGTTGATTTTAATCATCCGTTAGCGGGGCGTACGGTTCACTTCGATATTGACGTGCTGGAGATCGATCCCGTACTGGAGACTGGCGCATGAAAATTCTGTTAGCGAATCCGCGTGGTTTTTGCGCGGGCGTCGATCGCGCCATCAGTATTGTTGAGCGCGCGCTGGAAATGTATGGCGCGCCGATCTATGTGCGCCATGAAGTGGTGCATAACCGCTATGTGGTAAACAGCCTGCGTGAACGCGGCGCGATTTTCATTGAAGAGATTGCGGAAGTGCCGGATGGCGCGATCTTAATCTTTTCCGCACATGGCGTTTCGCAGGCGGTACGCGCCGAAGCGAAAGCGCGTCAGCTTACCATGCTGTTTGACGCCACCTGTCCGCTGGTAACCAAAGTCCATATGGAAGTGGCGCGCGCCAGCCGTAAAGGAACTGAAGCGATCCTGATCGGCCATGCCGGTCACCCGGAAGTTGAAGGCACCATGGGCCAGTACAACAATCCGCAGGGCGGGATGTACCTGGTTGAGGCGCCGGAGGATGTGTTTAAGCTGCAGGTGAAAAATGAAAACAACCTGTGCTTTATGACGCAAACCACGCTTTCCGTAGATGATACCTCGGCGGTGATCGATGCGTTGCGTCAGCGTTTCCCCAATATTATCGGGCCGCGTAAAGACGATATTTGCTATGCCACCACTAACCGTCAGGAGGCTGTGCGCAGTCTGGCTGCCGAAGCGGATGTGGTACTGGTGGTCGGCTCTAAAAACTCCTCTAACTCCAATCGGTTGGCAGAGCTGGCTCAGCGTGCGGGCAAGCGCGCGCAGCTGATCGATTCCGCCGCCGATATTCAGGAAAGCTGGTTACAGAATATTCGCTGCGTCGGCGTGACTGCCGGTGCGTCTGCGCCAGATATTCTGGTACAGGAAGTGATCCAGCGTCTGCGTGAGTTTGGCGGCGAAGAGGTGACTGAGCTGAGCGGGCGTGAAGAAAATATTGTTTTTGAAGTACCGAAAGAGCTGCGCGTCGAGGTTAAACAGGTCGTTTAATCTTTTATATAATGTTTTATCAAACCGCCGGTTTATTCTGTAAACAGGCGGTTTTTTTATTATTTTCGCAAAATTACTATTTTTTGCAGACCATTCTGTATATGTCTAAAACTGTCACGAATAAAATTATTATGCTGCGTTAATGTATTACGTAGCAGTTTTAGCGGGATAATAAGCTAACAAAAACTAGCTTATTGTGAAAATAATTTAAAACGTAAGTATATAAGGAAATAAAATGCGTGAACTGGCATCAAATGAAATTGAACAAATAAGTGGCGGATTTTGCTGTGGGTTTATGAAGCTGATTGGTGGAGCCCTGGCGGTGACCTACATGGTAGCGCATCGCGGCAATACTGGTGGTACTGGTACTGGTACTGGTACTGGTACTGGTACTGGTACTGGTACTGGTACTGGTACTGGTACTGCGAAAGTTTCACCTCTTGCGCTGGAAATGGGGCCGCTTGCTGCCTGATTGTTGTGTTGTTACACGCCACCAAAAGTGGCGTGTTTTCTTGTCAGCCTGGCTCATTTCGTAATAACGCTGCGCCCGCAGCATAAATTTCTAATTATCCTTTTTTAACACTGGCTCGCTGTTAGCCATCTGGCTAATCTGTTATGGCTTCAAATACATACTTCAAATCAGGAATAAATAGCGATGAAAACTGCACAGATCCGCATTGCCATTGCAGGTGCGCCGGGCCGCATGGGGAAAGAGTTGATTCAGGCAACGCAACAGGCGGAAGGCGTCTGTCTCGGTGCCGCTCTGGCGCGTAAAGGCTCATCGCTGGTGGGTTGCGATGCTGGCGAGCTGGCCGGCATTGGCAAGCTTGGCATCTCCGTAAGCGACGATTTGGCCGCGGTGGTTAACGATTTCGATATTTTGATCGATTTTACCCGCCCGGAGGGCACGCTCGCTTATCTCGCGTTCTGTCGTCAGCATCAGAAAAATATGGTGATTGGCACGACCGGTTTTGATGAGGCGGGCAAACGCGCTATTAGTGAGGCTGCGCAGGAGATCGGCATTGTCTTTGCCGCTAATTTCAGCGTTGGCGTCAATCTGGTGCTGAAGCTGCTGGAGAAAACCGCAAAGGTCATGGGCGACTATGCTGATATTGAAATTATCGAAGCGCACCATCGTCACAAAGTCGATGCGCCTTCCGGCACGGCGCTGGCAATGGGCGAGGCAATAGCTGACGCCATGAACTGGCAGCTGGCCGATCGGGCCGTCTACGCGCGGGAAGGCCATACCGGCGAGCGTGAACCGCAAACAATTGGATTTGCTACCGTACGTGCCGGAGATATTGTTGGCGAACACACGGCGATGTTTGCTGATATTGGTGAACGCATTGAGATTACTCACAAGGCTTCAAGCCGCATGACCTTTGCAAAAGGCGCAGTACGTGCAGCAATGTGGTTATCTGCCGAAAAAGATGGGCTTTATGATATGAAAGATGTGTTGAAACTTGATGAAATCTAGTTTTTTATAGCAGGGTTGTTTTTTAACTCACTGTATATAAAGAGCCTTTTTGGCTCTTTTTTTTAAATTTTTTATTATATTGGTTTTTGTTGATTGTTTTAACGTAAGCTGTTTATTTTAATGTTTGGTGCTTAAAAAAGAGAATTATCCTTCGGTTTTTGACCATTTGGTCCATTTTTCTTTACTCTCGCTGCTCGTTTTCGTTTATTTTCCTCAGGCAACCGTTTTTCCCATCATGAATAGCGACCTTTTCACGAGGAATAATCCTGGTTGGCGTTGAGTTGGGTAAAAAAGCAATAAAAAATGGCCTTTAGGGTAGACAGGGAGGAGGTCGATCATTAGAATGCGCGCAATTTGCCAAAAATCGACTGTGCAAGCGGTTTTTGCATTGATTCAGCCATGCGCTATGAATTAATATGCAAATATTATGACTGTTTATTCCCTGGAGGACGTTTTGAATAAGTCAGCGATTTTGGTTCTGGAAGACGGAACCCAATTCCACGGTCGGGCCATTGGGGCGACGGGATCGGCGGTGGGAGAGGTAGTTTTCAATACTTCAATGACCGGTTATCAAGAAATCCTCACAGATCCTTCCTATTCCCGCCAGATTGTCACTCTCACTTATCCCCATATTGGTAATGTCGGCACTAACGCCGCTGATGAAGAATCCTCTCAGGTACATGCGCAAGGTCTGGTTATTCGCGACCTGCCGCCGATCGCCAGCAACTACCGTAATGAAGAAGGGCTTTCCGCTTACCTGAAGCGTAACAATATCGTGGCTATCGCTGACATTGATACCCGTAAGCTGACGCGTCTGCTGCGGGAAAAGGGCGCACAGAACGGTTGCATTATCGCGGGCGACGCGCCGGATGCCCAGCTGGCGCTGCAAAAAGCGCAGGCGTTTCCTGGCCTGAAAGGGATGGACCTGGCGAAAGAGGTCTGCACCCGCGAAATCTACAGCTGGACGCAGGGCAGCTGGACGCTGAACGACGGTTTGCCTGCGGCGCAAGCGGCAGACGCGCTGCCGTATCACGTAGTGGCTTATGATTTTGGCGTAAAACGCAACATCCTGCGCATGCTGGTAGATCGCGGCTGCCGCCTGACGGTAGTTCCGGCGCAAACATCTGCTGAAGAAGTGCTAAAACTTAACCCGGACGGCATCTTCCTGGCGAACGGCCCAGGCGACCCGGAGCCGTGCGACTATGCGATCCGCGCCATTCAACGTTTTCTGGAAACCGACATCCCGATATTCGGCATCTGCCTCGGCCATCAGCTATTGGCGCTGGCGAGCGGTGCGAAAACGGTAAAAATGAAGCTGGGCCATCATGGCGGCAACCATCCGGTAAAAGATCTCGATAACAACACCGTGATGATTACCGCGCAAAACCACGGCTTTGCCGTGGATGAGAAAGATCTGCCTGCCAGTCTGCGCGTGACCCACGTTTCGCTGTTTGACCAGACGGTTCAGGGCATTCACCGCACCGATAAGCCCGCGTTTAGCTTCCAGGGCCATCCCGAAGCAAGCCCAGGCCCGCACGACGCGGCGCCGCTGTTCGATCACTTTATCGAACTGATTGAAGCGGCCCGTGCAGGCCAGCAATAAATTTCAGGAGAGGAACAGAGACAATGCCAAAACGTACCGACATAAAATCCATCCTGATTCTGGGCGCAGGCCCGATTGTTATCGGCCAGGCGTGCGAATTTGACTATTCCGGCGCGCAGGCCTGTAAGGCGCTGCGTGAAGAAGGCTACCGCGTCATTCTGGTCAACTCCAACCCGGCGACCATCATGACCGACCCGGAAATGGCTGACGCGACCTACATCGAGCCGATCCACTGGGAAGTGGTACGCAAAATCATCGAAAAAGAGCGCCCGGATGCGGTGCTGCCGACCATGGGCGGACAGACCGCGCTGAACTGCGCGCTGGAGCTGGAGCGTCAGGGCGTGCTGGAAGCGTTCGGCGTGACCATGATCGGCGCGACCGCCGATGCGATTGATAAAGCAGAAGATCGCCAGCGTTTCGATAAGGCGATGAAAAAAATCGGCCTGGAAACGGCGCGTTCCGGCATTGCACACAATATGGAAGAAGCGTTGCAGGTTGCTGCCGACGTTGGCTTCCCCTGTATTATTCGCCCTTCCTTTACCATGGGCGGCAGCGGCGGCGGCATTGCTTATAACCGCGAAGAATTTGAAGAGATTTGCGAACGCGGTCTGGATCTGTCGCCGACCAAAGAGCTGCTGATCGATGAATCGCTGATCGGCTGGAAAGAGTATGAAATGGAGGTGGTGCGCGATAAAAAAGACAACTGCATCATCGTCTGCTCCATCGAAAACTTCGATCCGATGGGCATTCATACCGGTGACTCCATTACCGTGGCGCCAGCGCAAACGCTGACCGATAAAGAGTATCAAATCATGCGTAACGCCTCGATGGCGGTACTGCGTGAAATCGGCGTGGAAACCGGCGGATCGAACGTGCAGTTTGCGGTAAACCCGAAAAACGGTCGCCTGATTATTATCGAAATGAACCCGCGCGTTTCCCGCTCCTCGGCGCTGGCATCGAAAGCGACCGGTTTCCCAATCGCTAAAGTCGCGGCCAAACTGGCGGTCGGTTACACGCTTGATGAGTTGATGAACGACATTACCGGCGGCCTGACGCCAGCGTCGTTCGAGCCTTCTATCGATTACGTCGTGACCAAAATCCCGCGCTTTAACTTTGAAAAATTTGCCGGCGCCAACGATCGCCTGACCACGCAGATGAAATCCGTAGGCGAAGTGATGGCCATTGGTCGCACATTGCAGGAATCAATGCAGAAAGCGCTGCGCGGCCTGGAGGTGGGTGTTAACGGCTTCGATCCGAAAGTGCATCTGGACGATGCCGATGCGCTGACGCGTATTCGCCGCGAGCTGAAAGATGCAGGCGCGGAGCGTATCTGGTACGTGGCTGACGCATTTCGTGCGGGCCTGTCGGTGGATGGCGTCTTTAACCTGACCAACATCGATCGCTGGTTTCTGGTGCAGATTGAAGAGCTGGTGCGCCTGGAAGAGCAAGTCGCTCAGGAAGGCGTTAACGGCCTGACCGCTGACTTCCTGCGCACGCTGAAGCGTAAAGGCTTCGCGGATGCGCGTCTGGCGGAACTGGCGGGCGTGAGCGAGACGGAAATACGCAAGCTGCGCCAGCAGTATAATCTGCATCCGGTTTACAAGCGTGTCGATACCTGCGCCGCCGAATTTGCTACCGATACCGCTTATATGTACTCCACCTATGAAGAAGAGTGCGAAGCGAATCCTGACCAGGGCCGTGAAAAAATCATGGTGCTGGGCGGCGGGCCGAACCGTATTGGCCAGGGCATCGAGTTTGACTACTGCTGCGTGCATGCTGCGCTGGCGCTGCGTGAAGATGGTTATGAAACCATCATGGTCAACTGCAACCCGGAAACCGTATCGACCGACTACGACACCTCCGATCGCCTCTACTTCGAGCCGGTTACGCTGGAAGATGTGCTGGAAATCGTACGTATCGAGCAGCCGAAAGGCGTGATTGTGCAGTATGGCGGCCAGACGCCGCTGAAGCTGGCGCGCGCGCTGGAAGCAGCAGGCGTGCCGGTTATCGGCACCAGCCCGGACGCCATTGACCGTGCGGAAGATCGTGAACGTTTCCAGCAGGCGGTAGAGCGCCTGGGCCTGAAACAGCCGGCTAACGCGACGGTAACGGCGCTGGATCAGGCGGTACAGAAAGCCGTGGACATCGGTTATCCGCTGGTGGTGCGACCGTCCTACGTGCTGGGCGGACGCGCAATGGAAATCGTCTATGACGAGCAGGATCTGAAACGTTACTTCCAGACGGCGGTTTCCGTCTCCAACGATGCGCCGGTGCTGCTGGATCGCTTCCTGGATGATGCGGTAGAAGTTGACGTGGATGCGATTTGCGACGGCGAGCGCGTGCTGATCGGCGGCATCATGGAACATATCGAGCAGGCTGGCGTGCATTCCGGCGACTCCGCCTGTTCGCTGCCGGCTTACACGTTGAGTGCCGACATTCAAAATGTGATGCGTCAGCAGGTTGAAAAACTGGCGTTTGAGCTTTGCGTACGTGGCCTGATGAACGTGCAGTTTGCGGTTAAGGATAATGAAGTTTACCTGATTGAGGTAAACCCGCGCGCCGCGCGTACCGTACCTTTCGTATCGAAAGCGACCGGCGTGCCGCTGGCGAAAGTGGCGGCTCGCGTCATGGCTGGCAAAACGCTGGCGGAGCAGGGCGTCACCGAAGAGGTTATCCCGCCGTACTACTCCGTGAAAGAAGTGGTGCTGCCGTTTAACAAATTCCCTGGCGTGGATCCGATTCTCGGCCCGGAAATGCGTTCCACGGGCGAAGTGATGGGCGTGGGCCGTACTTTCGCCGAGGCCTTTGCGAAAGCGATGCTGGGCGCGCAGTCCAATATGAAAAAACAGGGCCGTGCGCTGCTGTCAGTGCGCGAAGGCGATAAAAAGCGTGTCGTTGACCTGGCGGCCAAACTGCTGAAGTTTGGTTTTGAACTGGATGCAACGCACGGTACGGCCGTGGTGCTGGGTGAAGCAGGTATCAATCCGCGCCTGGTGAACAAAGTGCATGAAGGTCGGCCGCATATTCAGGATCGCCTGAAGAACGGCGAATATAGCTATATCGTCAATACCACGGCTGGACGCCAGGCGATTGAGGATTCACGCGTTATCCGCCGCAGCGCGCTGCAATACAAAGTGCATTATGACACCACGCTGAACGGCGGCTTCGCCACTGCGATGGCGCTGAATGCCGATCCGACTGAAAAGGTGATTTCGGTTCAGGAAATGCACGCGCAGCTGAAAGCGAAATAACACCGCCACGACAACAAAAACGGCTCCTGCGGGGCTAATGCTGGTCACTTAAGGAAATGAGGCCCGAGGATCCGGGCCTGTAATGAAAGAAAACAGGGCTGAAACCCGCATTCTTTCGTTTTTCCGGCAGGCACAAGAGTGAATTTGTATTCATTAAAATGCTTAACTGACGGGCATTACTCCTGCGGGGGCCGTTTTTTATGGGCAGCTTAGCTGCTCTTTTTGCTGTGTGCGGCCTCAACTTTTTCATTGGGCGCAGGTGTTTTCGCCGTCAGTGTAGCCGGAGCAGACGCCAGCCCAATCACATTACTGTCTGATTTTCTGGACGTTTGCGCCTGTCCTGTAAACACCGCGCCTTTTTTGACAGATAACGTGACGTAATCGAGCGCGCCGTTAATGGTAGCATGTTCGCAAATATCAATAGATTCCGCTTTGCACTCGCCGTTAACGGCGCCATCAATAATTAACTCACGGCTGGTAATATTGCCATTGACCAGGCCATTTTTCATGACTTTTACTACGCCTTCTTTGGCATTAATATTTCCCTGGACTTCGCCATATATATAAATCTTTCCCGTCGCCGTAAGGTTACCTTCAAAACAGCTTTCACGGGCAACGACCGTATTGTTCAGCTGATCTTCCTGCTGTAATGGTTTTTCGGCGGTAAGCACCGGTACGGTAATGGCGTTATTAACCTCAGTTTCCGTCGGCTTATTTTGCTTTTTGAACATAGAAAAAACCTCCTGTCGTAAGGCGTAAAGTAAAAATGCGGCTGAGGTCAGAATAAAAAAGATTCCCGACCAGACATAAGAGAAGAAACTGGTTATTAATGCGATGAGCCAAAAACAAAGCCCACAATTTAAAAAGAAATATTGCCTGTCCATATCGGCTCTACAGAAGATTTTTATGCTGTGCGAAAGGCGGTTAACGTTGTTTTAATGTCAGCGTAGCGCAACGTTATTTATTCACCGTTTGCGCAAAATTAACGACATTGGCGCGACTATTCAAGCTGTGTCGCCCATTAAGCGCTGCACACGCTGCGATTCAACAAAAGTGGCCGATAATCGTCGGATAAAATTTCAGTGGCGCACTCCCACTCAGGAACAATATACTTCCTCATCACATCAACTGCCCGTTTAAATTAGCCGCTCAGGTTGTATTTTTGTTAATTTAAACCATCGCCTTATCAATCCTGGTAGTGATAACAGAAAAGGTTAGTTTTATTACAGGCCGCAATCATTAATTAACCGTGCAATAATGCCGCTTATTTATAGCGATTATTTCAGGGAAATAGTCGTTTGCGCTGATTTGAATAACCTGGTCCTGTTTATCATCGCCAGTCTGCATGCCGCTTATTATTAGCCTTATTTAAAGGGACGCAGGCTTGCTGATTCTCCATACATTATCAGAGAAAAGGCGTTGCCTGGTGGTAATTATTACCTGATAAACCGGCCAGGAACATTCTAACTGATTAACAAATCTGTGCGGTTGTAACCACGTCAACAGATGCTATATCCGCTTTGTGCGCTTTAAAAACCTTTACGCAAATTCCTTAGCCAGCCTATCGACGAAAGTTTCGCCTTTCCGTATGATGGCGCCAATTTTACACCCTGGTGAGTAATAGATGATGATAAGCCTGATAGCGGCTTTAGCAGCCGATCGCGTTATTGGGATGGAAAACGCCATGCCGTGGGATCTGTCTGCTGATTTGGCCTGGTTTAAGCGTAACACGCTGAATAAGCCAGTAATTATGGGGCGCCTGACCTGGGAATCTATTGGTCGCCCGCTGCCAGGACGGCTTAATATCGTTGTCAGCAGCCAGTCAGGGGCGAACGCACAAGGCGTTACCTGGGTTAGCTCGCTGGAAGAGGCCATTGCGGCGGCGGGTGATGTTGAAGAGATTATGGTGATCGGCGGCGGCCGCATTTATGAGCAGATGCTGGATCGCGCCGATCGACTCTATCTGACGCACATTGATGCGGAAGTGGAAGGCGATACGCATTTTCCAGACTACGAGCCGGACGAATGGCAGTCGGTATTCAGTGAATTCCATGATGCTGATGAAAAGAACTCTCACAGCTACTGCTTTGAAATTCTTGAGCGTCGCCGATAATTTTCGTTAAATCCTCTCCTGCCCGCCAGCTGTAACATGGCTGTCATTTTTGCCCACTAGCATTGCTTCCACTCTGGGAAACCATAACGGGAAGCAATGCAAAATGAGCGATAAAATTCTTGAACTGAATATGGACTCGTTGCCGAACCCGGCGCGTCGCAAACTGCTGGCCGGAACCGGCGCGTTTAGCCTGGCGGGCTTTCTTGGCGGCGGCGTCAGCTTTTCCGCTTTCGCTGACGTAAAGTCTGCGCCAAACGGCAGTCCGCTGCTGGGCTTTAAGGCGATTGCTGCATCTACCGCCGACGATATTGCCATCGCGCCAGGTTACCGGGCAGAAGTGCTGATTTCCTGGGGCGAGCCGCTGGTGGATGGCGCCGCCGCCTTCGATCCGCAAGGAAACAACAGCGCAGCCGATCAGGAGAAACAGTTTGGGGATAATAATGACGGCATGAGCTTTTTCGCCATCGACGACAACCGTGGCGTGATGGCAATTAATAACGAATACGTTAACGAACAATATCTGTTTGCCCACGGCGGCAGTAAAGCCATCAGTGCGGAAGACGTGAAAAAATCGCAGGCGGCGCACGGCGTTTCCATTGTTGAGGTGGAACGTGCCGATGGCAACCGCTGGCGCGTTGTGCGCCCTTCACGCTATAACCGCCGCATTACTGCCAATACGGTCATGCACTTTTCCGGCCCGGCGGCAGGCCACGCCGCGCTGCAAACCGCCGCCGATCCCGAAGGCAAAACGGTGCTGGGCACCTTCGGCAACTGCGCCAACGGCAAAACGCCCTGGGGAACCTATCTGACCTGCGAAGAAAACTTCGACACTTATTTCGGTACCAAATCGGCGGGTTTTAGCCCGACGGCGCAGCAAAAGCGCTACACCCTGAAGGCCAGCGAGCCGGAGCGCAACTGGTCCGATTTTGACGAGCGCTTTGATGTGGCGAAGAACCCCAATGAATTTAACCGCCACGGCTGGATTGTCGAAATCGATCCGCTCGATCCCGCCTCTGTACCGGTAAAGCGCACCGCGCTGGGTCGTTTTAAGCATGAAAATGTGGCGGTCACGGTCGCAAAAAGCGGTGAGCTGGTGGTGTATATGGGCGATGACGAGCGCGGCGAATATATCTATAAGTTTGTCTCCAACGGCAAGGTCGATCATGCGAATCCCGCCGCCAATAAATCCCTGCTGGATGAAGGCACGCTCTATGTCGCGGTGTTCGAAGGCGATAAAAACGGGACGCCGCTGAAAGGAACAGGTCGCTGGCTAGCGCTGACGCATGGACAGAATGGTTTAACCGCTGAAAACGGCTTTCAGAGCCAGGCGGATATTGTGATTAACGCGCGTGCAGCGGCGGATGTGGTAAAGGCGACGCGTATGGATCGCCCGGAATGGATTGCGGTCAATCCGCATGACGGCCGCGCCTACTGCACGCTGACGAACAACAACAAACGCGGCAGCGAGAAAATGCCGGTCGATGCCGCAAACCCGCGCCCTGATAATATTTATGGTCAGATTATTCGCTGGGATGAGCAGGGCGACGCCACGGCGCAGCAGTTTAGCTGGGATATTTTCGTGCTGTGCGGCAATCCGATTGCGCATCCGCAGGGTGTACAGCGCGGTACGCCGAATATTACCGCTGACAACACCTTTAACAGCCCGGATGGGTTAGGTTTTGACAGCGCCGGACGCCTGTGGATTCTGACTGATGGCAAATACAGTAACGAAGGCGATTATCAGGGACAGGGCAATAACCAGATGTTGGTTGGCGATCCTGACAGCGGAGAAATCCGCCGTTTTATGGTTGGCCCGAAATCGTGTGAGCTAACGGGGATTACCTTTACGCCGGATTACCGCACGCTGTTTGTCAACGTACAGCATCCGGGCGAAGAGGGCGATTCACACTTTCCTCATAACAGCCCGCGTCCACGCTCGTCGGTGATTATGATCACCCGCGAGGATGGCGGCATTCTGGGCGCCTGATAAACAGTGCCGGGCCAAATGGGCCCGGCAACTTATTCAGCGCGCAGCGCGGCGTCGCTGGTTTCGTTGTTTTGCTGACGGTTAGAGGGCTGAATAAACAGCTGACGATCTTCCCAGCGCAGCATAGTCAGCGCGCCGCCCCAGCAGCAGCCGGTATCCAGAGCGATAATACCGTCCGGCGTGCCTTTGCCTTCCAGCGACGCCCAGTGACCAAAAATTATGGTGTAATCGCGCGCTACCGGATTTTCGATGGCGAACCAGGGTTTAAGCGGCGGCGGCGCAGAATCGGGCGCCTCTTTGCAAATCATATCCAGCTGGCCGTTTGGGAAGCAAAAACGCATCCGCGTCAGAGCATTGGTGCTGAAGCGCAAACGCGCCAGTCCGGTCAGCTCCGGCGACCAGTTGTTAGGCATATCGCCATACATGGCGTTAAGAAACAGCGGGTAGCTGTCGCTGGAAAGCACCGACTCCACTTCGCGCGCGCACATTTTTGCGGTTTCAATATCCCACTGCGGCGTAATGCCCGCGTGCGCCATCACCAGCTTTTTCTCTTCATCCACCTGCAGCAGCGGCTGACGGCGTAGCCAGTTAATCAGCTCGTCGGCGTCGGGCGCTTCCAGCAGCGGCGTAATACGATCTTTCGGCTTGTTACGGCTGATGCCGGCATAAACTGCCAGCAGATGCAGATCGTGATTGCCCAGTACGATACGTACCGCATTGCCGAGAGCGCGCGCGTAGCGCAGCACTTCCAGCGAGCCGGGGCCACGCGCGACCAGGTCACCGGTCAGCCACAGCGTATCTTTCTCAGGATCAAAGGTGACCTGCTGCAACAGTGAATGCAGTTCATCGTAGCAGCCATGAACATCGCCAATCAGATATGTACTCATAAACCAGGTATCCAGCCAGGAAACGACAAACCCGGCCGCAGCCGGGTTTCTTATTAGTGTATGCGCGAAGGCACGGCGAGGCGAAAGACGGGAATATCGACGTGAAAGGTTTCGCCCCGATCGTCAATCATCACGTAGTGTCCCTGCATGGTGCCCATCGGGGTTTCCAGCACCGCGCCGCTGGTGTACTGAAATTCATCGCCCGGCGCAATGTGAGGCTGCTCGCCCACCACGCCATCGCCCTGAACTTCCGTTGCGCGCCCGTTGCCATTGGTTATTAACCAGTAACGGCTCAGCAGCTGCACATTGTCGCGCCCCAGATTGCGAATGGTGATGGTATAGGCGAACACGTAGCGATCTTCATCCGGGGCAGATTGCGATTCGACGTAAAAACTCTGTACCTGAACACAAACTCGGGACGACTCAATCATGCGTTTAGCTCTCCTGCGATTCAGGATGCGCAGTTAACCAATTTGCTAACTGGCAATATTGCGCAACGGTGACGTTTTCCGCTCGCAGACTGCCATCCACGCCCAGGCTCTCCATCACGTCGGCGCTAAACAGATGGCCCAGGCTGTTGCGCAGCGTTTTGCGGCGCTTGCCGAATGCTTCGGTAGTAATGCGGCTCAGCGCACGAATATCCTCAACCTGATGAGGTTGTACGGCATGCGGCACCAGTCTTACCACGGCGGAGTCTACTTTCGGCGCCGGCGTAAAGGATTCCGGCGGCACTTCCAGTACCGGGATCACCTGGCAGTAGTATTGCGCCATCACGCTTAAGCGACCGTAGGCTTTACTGCCAGGGCCCGCCACCAGGCGGTTAACCACCTCTTTTTGCAGCATGAAGTGCATATCTTTGATCGCACCAGTATAGCTGAAAAGGTGGAACATCAATGGAGTAGAGATATTGTAAGGCAGATTGCCGAACACGCGTAACGGCTGGCCTCGTTCTGCGGCAAGCTGCGCAAAATCGAAAGTCATGGCATCCTGCTGAAAAATAGTCAGCTTCGGCCCTAAAAACGGATGAGTTTGTAAACGCGCGGCCAGATCGCGATCCAGCTCAATTACGGTCAGCGCATCAAGGCGCTCGCCGACGGGTTCAGTCAGGGCGCCAAGGCCTGGACCGATCTCTACCATCGCCTCGCCGCGTTGTGGATGGATCGCCGCAACGATGCTGTCGATAATGTAAGAGTCGTTAAGGAAGTTTTGCCCAAAACGTTTGCGGGCGAAATGACCCTGGTGGACGCGATTATTCATTGACTTGTTTGATCATATTGATGGCGAGATTAAGCGCCGTGGTGAAGCTTCCCGCATCGGCGTTGCCCTGACCGGCCAGTTCCAGCGCGGTGCCGTGGTCAACGGAGGTACGGATAAATGGCAGACCGAGCGTGATATTCACC
>Ga0268252_1000087_pt1 | contig 57091 bp, 60 predicted proteins | sample AgamicMgSfrz_FD_200244 | JGI IMG/M metagenome (GOLD analysis project Ga0268252, IMG submission 200244) | Agave microbial communities from Guanajuato, Mexico - Mg.Sf.rz (v2) (version 3) | ecosystem: Host-associated > Plants > Phyllosphere > Phylloplane/Leaf | place: Guanajuato, Mexico | collected... | reverse complement strand
GTTTGTTGGTGTGTTCCATTGTAAGACAGATATATTATGTTTAATAAATTTAGGTGGAGAAAATTCGCTTTTCTTAACATTTAACTCTAAATGATACACTTGTTGCTGATTCCAATATAAAGGAAAGGACAGAATTGAGACTATTAAAAGTGTAACAATACCTATTAAAACCCATTTTTTCATCTTTAACACTCCTATTTTAAGAACATTTAATGTATTATATATTTTTTAATATAAACTTCTATAAAATTAAAATTTTAAATTTATCATCTTTGTCATTGACCATACATTGGTGTACCTGAACTTATCAATTCATACCTATTTTGTAAGTGAAATGTGAATTACTTTCTAGTTAAAAACTATTTCTAAAAAAACAAAAACTATTTTGAACCTTGTAAAAAATACTTTATTTAAACTGAGAAGAAAGTTCTATATTTTGAATAAATTACAATGTAAAATATATATGAATAGAAATTGAATACGGAGTGATCCACTTGGTCAAAAAAGTCTTGGTACCTATTTTAATAGCAGTAGCTATGCTTATGGGTTCTATTCCAGCGGTAGCGGAAAAAGATACAGGAACAGATATTAAGAAAGAAGAGAAAAAAGAGAAAAAAGAAAAGACCTCTAATGATCAAAAGGGTAAAAGTAAGAAAAAGAAGAAAAAGAAGAAGAAAAAACAGGGGATATGGATTGATTATGGCATAACAAGTAATCCTGATGGTTCACCGAAAGCACGTCAAACTAATTTATTTAAGGTAACTGAAAAAAAGGGTAAAGGCTTTTATGCTGTAGAGATAGCTGCGAATGGTAATGAACTATTAGGTGGAAGCCCACGTCAGTTTTACCAGTCAAAGTTTGAGAAGCTTGTAAAGGTTGGGGATGTGTTTGTAATAGCATATCAATATAATGAACCTATAGAGATATATTGGAAACTATATAAAGATCAGTTAAGTAATGGAGATAACTACTACTATGCTAAAGGGAACGGATATATTAACGAACTTTTAATGCATCAACACTACAACGATTATTAATTGAAATATTAAGTATAGAACTATGAAAAACCGCTAGTAGATTACTAGCGGTTTTAGTTTACTAGGGAATTATTATTTTGTTACTATTACGTTTATCGTAAAAGGATTTAGCACGAATTATTAAGTCAGGATCCTCTAATAATTCTATAATAAATTGGTTTTCTAATAGTATTTCCGCGATGTTAGGGGGAATCTTATTATACGCAAGCATTATATAGTTAGCATCCATTTCAAGGATTCTAGCCAGTTCAACTATTTGTTCATAAGAAGGAGTAGCTAATCCCTTTTCAATCTTTGCGACGTAAGTATGAGAAAAACCCAATAATTCACCCAACTGTTGCATAGTAAGGAAGTTTGCTTTTCTTTTTTTTCTTATTTGTTCACCGATGCTATGTTCCATAGAGATATCTCCTAATTCCAATTTTGTAGATAAATTATACCATATTTTCTACTAATTAGTATGTACTAGAAGAGTGGTGATGTAATTTATTTTTATTATGGCTAGCAACGATTTGGTAATATTGTGTATGGAGCTTCGCTAATAGTATATAACGTGTGTATTATGGTAATAGAATTATAATAAGATAAAAACCCTTATTGTTAATAGTTAAGCAATAGGGGCTGTGTTATATATATTATTTGTATGCTTCTTCATTTATTAAGTAGTAGTTCTTCTTCAATTACTGTATGGTTTACTAAGTCTATAGTATAGCGGTTTTCGGCAGTTTGTTTAAAGTCAGGGGAGGAAAACCAGTAATCTTTTATCTTGAATTGAATTTTAGGACTGTTAATTTCAAATATTTGATACTTTGATAATATTATAGAAGACCACGTTATAGGGTTTTCAAAGCTACTCTCTAACACATTGCCTTCCTCGATTATTGCTTTACCAGCCTCATCAGTTGGTCCTTTTTCTAAGAGAACTGCTAAAACATACTTGCTAATGTCTTTGACATACCCAATTAGATAATATTGTCTCGATAAAAGGTCATATTCTTTTTCTTCAATTTTACTGTTGTATAACTTAATTAATTCTTTTGTGCTGCTCACTTTTGGGATGTCTATTCTTCGCTTGTTGTTTTCCATTCTCTTTTCCTCCGTAGCCTTTCTAATTTTTAAGGTTTTGCTTTTTGTAGATAATGTATATGTTTCCTATTATATACAATAGAGATAGTATGGAAAATAACTTTATATAAATGTTTTTTCCTCATTCAATACTCCGCCTGATAAGATTAAAATAATAAAGCTCTAATAACTAAAAAGAAGAAGGAAGTAAATATGATTTAAACAAAGATAAATGATCTAATAAAACAACTTAAGTATATTAAAGAAATAGAAAAAGATATAGAATCAGAAGTAAGGGAGAAATAAATAATGGGTATGCCACTAGAAATGAATTGGATGATTGTAACAAAAGGTAGAGAAGAGAAAGTGCCAAATGAAGAAAACTGCTACAAGCTAAAAAAAGAAGGGTATCGTTTATATCCGTTAGATATTCCGGTAATTGAGGTTCGACAGACTAAGGAATCAACGCCTATAGGAACAGCAGAAATAAAAAAGGTAACTCAAGAAAATGGACATACAACAATAGTTTATATACTCAAAAAGTTAAACGGAGTGAACTAAAAGGACTAATCACAGTCCTTTTTTTGTTTGTACTTAAATTAAGTATTTTTTAGTACTACTGATGCAATTGAATTATAATAACAGTGACAATAGAGTTATTTAATTAAAACACTATAATTAAGAGGAAAAGGAAAAAGAGGTAGAGAAATGCAAACTGTTAGCGAAATGTTAAAATACGGCCGTATTAATCCAAATGCAAGGATTAAGTTAGCGCGTCACAAAGATAACAGAGAAGGAATAAACCTAGATGAGCTAATGCATATAGGAATGTTTGAAACATATCAATCTTATCAAGAGAGAGATGTGTTTAAGGATTGCGATTATGTTGTATCTTTCATTAGTGAAGGGCGTAATCAAGCTCTATTTGTTGGTGTATATAAAATAGTAAGCAGAGGTCGAGTAAACGGAGTTCCAGAACGATATCAAAAACACTTCGGTCCAGAAGCTAAGAAGAATAGTAAATATAGATATCTTCTTGCTAAGGAAAGTGGGTTTGAAGCGTTTGAGAAGAGGTTAGTATTTGATTGGTTTGTTGGCTCTAGGAGCTGGTTTAGAATTCTTAGCAAAGAGACCGATCTTAAAATTTTACAGTGGCAACCAGAAGGGTATGTAGCAGATTTCCCTGGTTATGATGATGTAATTTTAAGTTATATAGAACTAAAAGAGATAATTAGTAATCCATCGGGAAATAAAGTGTGGCACGATCAACTATCTTCGGTAAAAGGTGTGTATTTAATTCTAGATCGAAAAACCGGCTCTTTATACGTTGGGTCTGCAACCGGTATGAGAGGTTTTTTGGGAAGGTGGAGTGATTACGCTAAAAACGGTCACGGTGGAAATGAGAGATTAATAGATATCGTCAAAAGAGACGATAGAAGAAAATATGATTTCCAGTTCTCAATACTAAAAGTGGTAGCTTCTACAACTGTATATGACGATATTATTAAAGAAGAAACTAAATATAAGCGGAAGTTAGGAACCCGCGTATTTGGTTTAAACCCAAATTAATAAATTAAAAAAGAAGGTATTTGTTCTCCATATACCTTCTTTTTTAAAAATTTATTAATTATGTTGAACACAAAAAATAGAACTTAAGTATTAACTTCTAAGCTCAGTTTTTTTGTGTTTTTTCTTTTAAAAGAAGAAAATCCATTATTATCTCCTCAAAATACACACTTTATGAGGTGAAATTGTAATGAGAAAAGTATCAAAAGGAATTATTTATTTATTTTTAACTGTTTTAGTATTAAGTGTAAGCGGTACTTTAAATGAAGTAAGTGCTAAAAAAGAAAACAATGTATATTTCTATGGTGTTAGCTTTAAGCCAGAATATACAGAAGTTGAAATTAATAAAATTATAGAAGGAATCGATAAGAAATTTAATGTGAAAAATGTCGTGGAAAAGCACGGTGTTCTTACATTTGAAACAATGGCCCGATTAGGAAGTGTGGAGAAGGAAGTAAGTAAATTTGGAGAAGTTGAATTATTACAAATTGATAATTCGTTTGCTAGCGCAAACAACGAAGAAGAAAAAGAAATAGAGAAAAATAGTAATATTAGTGGTTTATCAACTCAATATGGGGAAGTTAATGTTGCTGTTATAGATAGTGGTTTTGATCCAAATCATATTAATTTAAAAGATAAGGTAGTTCAAAGCTACGATTGTGCAATAAAAACTCAAAGTAAAACTTGTATTGAAGTAGACGATGAAGGTACTCATAGCGAAAATGATCAACAGCACGGTACTCACGTAGCTGGCATTATTGCTTCAGATACTTTTGGAGTGGCAAAAGAAGCTAATTTATATCTATTTGCTGCTGGAACTCACAATAGCAAACACGAACAGTCAGTAAAGTCTACGATTAGAGCATATGAAAAAATCTTGGATTTAATAGATTCCGGCGTAAAAATTGATATTGTAAATATGAGCTATGGTAGTAAAAACGGTACTAATACTGAAAGAGCATTGCTAAAACGAATTTATGATAAGGGGGCTATCTTGGTAGCTTCTGCTGGTAATCCTTGTACATACACTAATTCAAAGGGAGAATGTACAAATAATAGTAAAGACCAAAAGTATGCAGCTGATCCTAACAGAGACACAATTAATTATCCTGCAAAGTATGATTTTGTTATTAGTGTAGGAGCGGTAGACCAAAACGGAAATAAGGCTGATTGGGGAGGACAACAATCCGCAGCTGGTAAGGAGTTAGATATAGTAGCTCCTGGAACGGGAATTTTAAGCACGTTGCCTGGCAGCAAATATGGCCGATTATCAGGAACATCTATGGCTGCCCCTTATGTAACAGGTGTTTTAGCAAGATATAAAGAAATATTCCCTGAGTATAGCAATAAAGAGATTGTAGGAATGCTATATGAAGGTGCTATAGGAGTTCATAAGGGAAGAAAAAGCAAAGAATATGGATATGGTATAGCAATGCGCGTTCCAACAGGGCATTTCTATACTAGAAGTGAAATTCACCTTAAGGGTCAGTATAAAGTTTACGACTTTGCAGACTCTAGACGTGCCCCTTATATTCAAAAAATGTTAAATGGAGATTATACGGCTATTAGAGGTAAAGGATGGAATGAAGTAACAAAAAGTTATGATTATGTTTATTTAGTGGATGGTAATAAAGAAATAGGATGGATTCATACTGTTTCTAAATAAAGTATCCCTAATGACAATTTAATATAACTATGTACTTTTAAAGTAAGCTACTATTTCTACAAATGGTGTTATTCTTCACTCGTGAGTAGTTAAGTAGAAACATTCATTATATAAATGTTAAAGCACATTGTATTTATACAATGTGCTGTTTTTTACTTTGTGGCTATATATTAAGTGTTTTTAATTCTATTGGTTAAAATATTTACTACTTTGTCCATTGCGATCTTTTATTGCTTTAAGTTGTTTTTCATTAGTCTCATACATTGCATTGGTATCTCCAAGTATTTGCGCGTTAATATATTCTTCATCTGCATTTTTAAGTTCCTTGTTGTGCTTATTTAATTCCTCTTCGTGTTGTATATAATCAATTTCTCTTTGGATGTCATCTCTTTCAGCAGTTAAATTTCTTACTTCATCATAGTTGCCAGATATTTCAGCTTCAGCAAGGTCTTTTTCAACATTATTCAACTGGTTTGAATAATAAGAGGCGCCGCTAGAATTACTGCTACCTTCAGATGATGATCTGTAAACACCGCCTTTCTGCTTTCGGTGGGAATCCCATTGAGCAAAAAAAGTTGATAACATAAATAGAATGTTATAAGTGAGGAAATGAGCCATAGTATTGTCGCTTATTAAATAGACTCCTGAGAAGCAAGCGAGCAATACTGTTGCAATAATCATTGCTGCGCCGACTACAAACGTAGTGCTAAAAAGGGTGCTCCAAAAAGATGAATTGTAATTCCAAGCTCTTTTTTTCCTTCTAAACTGGGCTATAAAGAAAATAAAAGGCAAAAAGATAAAGTCCATTATTAAAAACATATTAAAGTAACCATAAAAAAGCAGGATGTATAAAAGACCGGCAAATATCTTAGAAACAATAATGCTTGCGAAAATTATTTTGTAAATGCCCTTTTTGTTCATAACATCTCCCCTTGTATGTTTTATGTTCCGTTGTTACCATAATGTGGTTATAAATCCTATAAATTGATATTACATTAGGTGTATGAATATTACAAAATATATTTTTTTATAAGTAAAAAGAATTAGCTTATTGTGTTAAACGTTTTTTAGAGAGTGAGATATTACATAAATCTTCATATAGGCTTTGTACCAATTTATAATTTCAATTTTTTTCTCTAAAACAATGTATTGAACCTATAATCTTAAAAAAGAAAATTATGAGGTGTTTAATTATGATGCAATTAACAGTTAAAACAATGAACCAAAAGGGATTACTACTGGATATTGAAAAAATGAAAAAGAGCTTTGATATTAATTATGTTGATTATGAAACAGATAAAGAAGTCTCTTTGACTGAAATAGCTGATATCAATCTCAGAGGTGCTAGTACATCGGTAGAAATTTTTGCTAAAGTTGTGCACAAAAAATACGTACAAATTGTAAAATACAAAATGTTTAATATCAAAGGAAGTATAGGTGAAAGAAGAATGAAGGTGCTTGAAGACCACCTTGAGAATTTGTTCTTGAAAAAAGAGTATTTAATGGACACCTATGAAGTAGAAGGTGGTTATCTCTATGGAAAACACTATTTTGTTGATTATGAAAGTAATGAAATTGAGGATTCGGTCTTATTAGGAAAAGTTCTGTTGTCTGATATGGAATTATTATTAGAGGAATTAGATTACAGCTCATTATTAACAGAAGAAAGTGTTAAAAGGAGAGTTTACTATCTAAATGGATATCTATACGAAAACACAAAAAGACCATACGAAACTAGTCTAGAAAACAAATTTCAAAACAGCGTAGAATCAGCTCTGAAAAGTCTATGCTTTGATAATGCGGCGGTAGATGAGGAAGGTAATTTTTATCGTGTATATCCTGTTGAGGATAAGGCTGAAATTCGTCTTCTTTCGTTAAAAGATAACAAAGGAATTATTCCAGAAGTAGCAGCTCAAGAAATTCTAAATCAGGATAACACTCACTATAAAAGAGGTTTTACACTAAACGAATTAATTGCTAAAAAACAAGTCGAAAGTCTTTCAGTTCCTTTGGGTTGGACCTACCAAAAGCTTCCGATGAAAATAGATGATTTAATTATTCATTCTGAAAAAGTAGTTGGAGGACAGGTAATTGAATTAAAAGAGGGTGATTGGATTCAAAAAGTGGCAAAAGAAAACTTCTACGATGAAGAAGTCGGAAAATACGGCAGAGTAATCTCCCAACAAGGAATGGAGTTAACTGTACAATGGGAAGACAATTATGTTAATCAAAAATCTAAAGTAGATGTACAGTATGTAAGGAAAGTAAAAAAACCTTTTAAAGAGCTCAAAGAACCTCAATTTGTAACATTCACTAAAAATCTTAATTATAAGCATTCACTAAGAGGGTACGGCCGGATCGTAGAAAAAACAGAGAACGTAGCAAAGGTTCAACTTTTAGAAAACGAGGAAGAAACCATTAAGTATAGCTTAAATTTAGGTGAAGATTATCGCAACCATAGGTACGAGGAGTTTAAGAGTAGTTTCAAAGAAGAAACGAAAGGCAAATCCAAATTGAACTTTGTATTAATTAATACATCGGAAATTGATAAAGGGTTTCTCCCTAATGGTCTTGAACACTTCCTTGAAAAGAAAGCCAAGGAGGGCAATTATTTTTATAATGCTTTCGAGAGTATGCTAGAACTTTCAAAAGCTGAGCCTCAAAACATTAATTACTTTGCTACTTTAATGTGTTTTCTTGAAGATCAGCGCTACTCGTTTGTAACATTAGTAGAAAAATTCAATAAAAAAGTGAGCGGAAAAGATGCACATTCTACTTGCAGAAGTAAAAATGGTTTTAAAGATGAACAGATTAAGGAATGGATAATGTCAGAAATGAAAAAAGTTTGTATATTCTGAGGACAAAGCTTATTGCTTTGTCTTTTTTTTATACCTGTAAAATTTTAAAGATTAGACTTCTGTATTGGTGAAAGAGCCGTTCAAAAACATAGTATTTGAAATTCAGAATAGCCAATTTAAAAATGCGATATTAAACATAGAAGGTATTGTTTTTTGGGTAGAAAAAGAAGTTGAAAAGCGTCCTGAAAGTAAGAGACAAGCTGATGAAGCTATTCGATTCTTTACAGAGCACTGTACTAAGCGGGTACAAGATGTCATAACAAGCTTAAAGGTGTTTGTTAACAGAATGAGGGTAAAAAATGCGGAAGAAGATTTCTTAGATTTGGTGCGTTTTGAGAAAAACTACAAGTTCCCTAAAGATAAAGAACAGATTCAATCTCAGATTAAAGAGTATTGCGAAATGACTATTAATGCCTTAATACGAAAATATCAAGACGCTGATAATATTAAAGAAAGAGATGTAGAGCCTTTAATTAATATTAGTCAAATAATGAAAGTAGTGTTAGGTCGTTTCCCAAAACTGTATATCTATATTCCAGATGGTTCTAGATCCTTGTTATCAGGGAAGCCAAAGGAACACCTTTATAAAGAGTGGGAAGTAGTTAATAATGGTGGTTTAAGAAGTTCTTCTAAGAGCGGTGGACAGACAATTATGGCTCATATGATTTTAATTTCAATGTTACAAAAAAACGCAAATGATGATGACTGGACTTTGATAGTTACAGATCACTTATTTGGAGCTATGTCTGCCAAAAAGCTCGTTCAGCCGCTTTTCGTAGCATTAGAAATGTTAAAGGTGCAGTGGATCACGGTGATGCCTGCCAATGCTCCTGTTGAAATTACAAGCAACTTTAATACTGTTTATCTAATGAAGGTTGATTACCAAAAAGGCAAAGGTAATTTAACTTTTGAAGTTGAACGAAATGAAAGACGATTCCTTAAAAAGCTACCAATTATTGAAGATATGAGAACTTATAAAGAAAAGAAAGAAACGATGTAACTCTATTTAAAAAACAAGTGCTGTTGAATATCAACAGCACTTGTTTTTTTTGGGGAGAGGAGAAGTGAAGATAGTCATTATTAAACCAAAAATAGACATAAAAGGTTCACATAATACAGAAAGGAATTCTCTTAACTTAAACTAAAATAAATTTTGTCTTATTGACGTTTTATACTTGGAGATGAATATATGTGACTTTGGTAGTTATTCTTTCAATCGTAGTAGTCAGCGCACTGAAAATTTTAATAACCTGTCTTCCTACCCCTGTAGTTAACTGGATTGTTAGTAAATTTGAAACACATTCCAAGATCGATTTGGATGCTAAAGTTACCATAGGTGGAACAGAAATAAAAGGGGAAACTAAAAAGGAGCTTATTAATAATTTTAACAAGGCGACATTCCTAAAAAAGTATTATGTACATCCAGGTAACGAACATTATTTTTTACATCCTCAAAAGGGCGGTAAAATAGTTGTTATTAATACTAAGATTGGAAAGTCTGATGTAGATGTTTTAGTTTACAAATACGAAGATCACATTCTTGTAGTAAAAGACTATAAGAAAAAACTAATTGCTTACAGCCTTCTGTCTGAAGAGCTTTTAATTGTCTTTTAGTTTAAATGAAAAAGCGTATATGCGTTTCTTTTTTTGTATATCCGCGTGCTTCAACGCATATATTGTTTAAAAATGCAGAGTGATTCCACATAGCGGATAAAACTAAAATGTATGCAACAAAAAAGTGAACTTAACTACTATAGGTAGATGAGTTCACTTCCTTGTTGCATAAAAAATTAAAGTGGATTAATTGTAAGATTTACGTAAAGTCGATTATTAAGCGCAGCTCTAAATAAGCTCATATTCTCCGGCACATTAACCTCTTGATTATATTGTTTATACAATCTTATAAAAAATTCTATAAAGAAATCACATATCAAAAGATCAATTTCGTGATTAAATAATTCTGTATCTCCACCGAAATTAAAATACTGTTCTTTTTCATTAAAGGCGCCTACACTTAGATCTATGCATTTCACACCTTTTACGATGGTTTCTAAGTAATAGATGCTATACTCGTTTCCGCTAAAATTAACGATCATAGTTTCCCCTCGAATTACTTCGTCTGCCTCATAACCGTCGCTTTGTAATTCTTTAATATCTGGTTTACATTCTATAAAATCAGTTATCTTAAAGCCTTTTAGGAACTTGTGTGGCACTAAAGCACTTGATATATAATTTGTCTCATCGTTACGATGTGTTGCTCTAATCTCTTTCCAATGATTTAAATATTTTTGTTGTTCAATAATCCCTTTCCATAAGGATTGGGCCCACCCTCTACCTTTAATCTTTACCCAATATTCAAAAGGGGAGTGTTCAATCATAGAAAAGGACAAATTGTCATAATTTTGCTTTGGTTCATCTGTTGGTGGAGATATAAAAAAGCTGTTTGATTTTTCTTGAACCCAGTTGTTTTTTAATAATAAACTTTCTTGTTTTTTATAAAGATTAGGTTCGGAAAATTCACTCTGTCCAAGAGAGTAAACGATAACATTCATTTTCTTTTGGAGTAGACTTAAGGATAATTGCTCTATTCTAGGACTACAATATTTCTCTTCAATATGTAATTCATTAAGGAAATACAGATAGCCGTTTTTTTCTTTTAATACTTCTATATTGCTTTTCAAATATGTTCCCAAGCAAGAGCATAGAGAGGACATATTGTTAAGTTCGTTTATAGCATATGAGTCTGTCAATAGATCGTTCAATAAAAGAGGTATATGTATTCGATAGCCTTTCATCGTACCTATTCTTACGTTGTTAACATTTATGATATCGAACCAGTATCCTTTTATAAAGGTTGTTTCTTTGTTTATTGATGATAAAAGTGATAGATTCTTCTTGTCTTTGTGTTTTAAAAGTTTCATTTTCTCACCTGGTTTTCACATTCTTGTCATAGTTATACCCATTTTAACAGAAAGTCCATTTGATAAAAATGTTAAATTTATTAAAAATGGTAGTCAAACCAAAAAATGTAGCTAAAATACAACCCATAAATGGTTAAATTACCTAAATAACAAGTAAAAAGGATTTATCTAATGGTTATATATGTAATATATTATTAGAATTTATTCAGATATATGTATCTACTTGTCTTTAAGTAATAAATGTTATAATTAACTATTATGGGTATAATTGTAGTAAACTGTTATTGAATAACTGAAAAGCATTAAACCTTACTCTGATCGATTGTCGTATTAAAAGTTCTAGCATAATTCCGTGACCTCTATACACAGATAAGGAGAGTTTTTAATGGGTATTTATATGAATGAAATAGAAATGTATGGTATGGAAATAAAAGATATAAAAGAAAACCTATTTGTAATGATTCATATGCTGCAACGTCGTAGCAAGTTAGAAACTCTAATTAACAAATTAAATAAGAAAGAATATGAGACATTAATGAAATACGATTCTGAACTCGTTAATGTAGCGGCTGATGTAACTGATCACTATCCAGTTATTCGGGTTTTTTTAAATGTAACGATGCCTGAATCTGAATGGTGGTGGCATTTAGATAAAGTAAATTCAGGTGATTTAAAAGTCAGCCTTTAGCTCGTAACTCCAAGAACAAAATTAAATTTAAAAAAGATATGATATTAATAAGGTGGCTATAGGCCACTTTTTTTATTGTTCGTTTATAACTTAGGATTTTCGTGAGAATGTATTTAAACTTGAAACCAATAACATTGAAATTGTATGGAAAATAATTATAATAATAAAAATTTTAGAAATAGGAAGTAGGTATAGGAAATCAATGAGTAGAATCAACTATACAATTAGTTATACTAGTCAGCCTAATGTGACAATACCGGATAATGCTAAACAACTTCCAAGAGAGTTAGATAACATAGGCAAGGCATATGTATTACACGAAGATGGTAAAACAACTATTTATCTAAATTATTCTATAGGAATGAAGATAGACAAACCACAAGTCTTTAGCATTAAAAGAGAAGGCGATCTATTAGTCATTTCCGTGAAAAGACCTAATGTTGGGGTTAAGAACAAAGTCAATTATCATTATTTTAAATTAGAGTTTGACACAATAATTGAAAAAGTTAGCCTTCAAGAAATGTATGAATAATATTAAAAGAAGAGTCGGTTGCTGAAGTTGGTGCCGCGATGCTATGTGGTACAGCTGGTATAGAGGATGCTATATTTGAGAATAGTATTGCTTACCTTCAAAGTTGGATAAAAGTACTGAAAGGTGATTCAAGCTTAATTCCAAGCGCTGCGCAACAAGCTCAAAAAGCAGTGGATTATATACTGGGTGTAAGCTTTAAGGAAAATTCATAATAAATATAAAAAGAGCATTTGTTTTAGATGCTCTTTTTTTGCTACTTATAAGTATTGGAGATATTTAAAAAGATATAAAGAGCTGTTTTAAAAACAACTCTTTAATTATTTATGAATCGCTATATAAGGTAGGGAATAAACAGGAATACAGTTTATTTTAATAACTTTATAAGCGGTTTGTGCCTGCCTGTTTTAACCCTTTTAGTGTCTTTTATAAGGCAGTTAGTAAACACTTCTACAGCTTTTGATATTGGATAGAATATAAACGCAAACCCTAATAGCAAAACCTTGAAAATGTTAAGATTACGCGAATCGGTATGCTTTGTGTAATATTTATATAATTCTTTTCCTACTCCAATAGGACAAGTGAGTAACACATACCACTTAGCAAAAGACCATATAAAGTAAATTGCTACACTAAGAACAAACACCAAAATGGTAACTAAAAAATAGTGCCAAAATTTCTCTTCAAAATTCAAAATAACCACTTCCTTAATTATGTAGTTCATCAGGTCAAACAAAACCACATATTTTAGAGATTATAGAAAGTATTCTTTGAGATTGTGGTAAATTTCCAAAATAATTATTTAGTATACTCAAGTAGTTGTTAATAAATACCTTATGGAATATAATTCAAGAAACGCCTCTGTAGCTTTAGAAGGGAAGAGCGCCGGAAAACAATTGTATAGACCGGGTCGCAAGGCAAAGGTTTCAGAAGCACCGAAAAGCAAATTAGCTGAGGCAGGTGAAATTCCTAGCCGGTGAAAATCCGTAGGGAAGCGTGTTCTCCCTTAGCCTATGCTTACGAAAGGAGTGCGGGTTCGAATCCCGTCAGAGGCATATTAAGCTTTTAAGTGTTTAGGTTGCAGATCCGTTAGAAGTTTTAAATTGAAACAATAAAAGAACCAACTTTAAGTGGTTCTTTTTGCGTGGAAGAAACATTATTTATACGTAAGTAGTGGAACACTGTATATTATTTAGTTGCTCGAATCCGTAGCATTAAAACCTGTTTTAAAGTCTCTTTTTTGATTATCTAATAAGTCGTATCCAGTTCTGATAGTCTGATCACCGAATTTCTCTTTTAGGGATGCAATTGCCTTGGTTAGTGGTTCTTTCTTTTCAAAATCTGATGCATCGTCTTCGAAGCTAAATAAATCAAGCTGCTTAGTAGAATCTTTTTGTTTTTCAATTTGATGAAGAGAAATACCTAACAAACGAACTGAATCTCCACTCCAATGTTTCCTGAAAAGCAAAATCGCATAATGTAGAATCTCTTTTTGATCAGAAGTAGGGTTGGTTAATTTACGGCTACGAGTGATGGTTTTGAAGTTTTCAGAATATCTGATGGTTATCTGTAGAGAACCGCCAACCACCCGCTTGTTAGATAATCTTCTACTTACGCTTTTAGATAGTTTCTCTAACACCTCTACTAGTGTTATTTCTTCTGAACTTGATCTTTCGAGAGTAGTAGAATTACCAATGGACTTATATTCATAGGCAGCATCTTTGTCCACTGAGCGTTCGTCTATACCATTAGCCCAATTCTTTAATAGCAAGCCGTTTTTTCCTAAAGTTGTTTCTAACTTGTAGTTGTCTGCTTTAGCTAAGTTCTCTATCGTATAAATCCCCATATTGTTCATTTTTTCTGAAGTCTTTTTTCCACAACCGTGTAACTCATTAACAGGTAGAGGCCAAATAACAGTAGGGATGTCTCTTTTACGTAAAACAGTTATCCCTAGGGGCTTTTGCATATCACTTGCCATTTTACTTAGTACCTTGCAAGTGGAAATGCCTATTGAGACAGGTATCTTAAATAGTCTCATTATGTCCTCTCTAATTCTCTCTGCTATTTCCATAGGTGTGCCTAGCTCCCAGGCATCCGTTATATCTAAATATGCTTCATCAATACTTGCTGGCTCAATTAAAGGCGAAATTTCGGACAAGTATTGAAATATATTTGCAGACGTTTTTCTATATAAGTCATACTGACTTTCTTTTACTATAAGGTTTGGGCATTTTTGTTTAGCTTCCCATAATGGCATAGTAACTTTAATTCCATAGTCTCTAGCAATATAGTTAGCGGTAATTACCATACCATTTCTTTTCGTGTTCCCAGCTACTACAACCGCTTTATCTTCTAAAGACGGATCGTTAGCAACTTCTACGCTTGCAAAATATGCATTGCAATCAATATGTAGGATAACTCGTCCATTTTTTGGATAATGAGATTTCATATATCTTACCTCCTTGCTAATCCGAAGGTTGAAGTGTATTTACTATTATTATGCACAAAATAGTAAAAAATATCTATTTATATTATACTGCGTATTATAAAATTAGTAATAATACCACGTTATATTGTTAGGATTAAACATAAGAGCGGAGCAGGAAAATTGGGATTTAGGAACGGAATTGATACTTATTTCGGTGCAATTAAGAGTTGATTGTAGAGATGCAATATATATTGGAAATACTTATACCGATTATTTAAAAACTTTCCTTGCATTTAAGGATATTGATGAACTTTTAGCTTATGAATTTGAACCTTGCTATTTAGTTAATAGAGGAGTGATTAAATATGGATAATGATAAAAATTCTAGGGGAAACGCTTTTGAAAATAAAGGCGATAGTAGTTCGTTAACGACAAGAGAATTATGTAATGAAGCTTTTGTGGTACCGAAAGGGAAATCGAAAGAATTTCTAGAATGTTTTAAGGCTAAAAAAACTAGTAGTTCAACTGTAAGCTTTTGGGATGAATGCAGAGTTGTCACTGGAGAAACAAAGGAATAGATGAATGAGGCAAGGACAACTGACAACGACACTCTCTTATAAAAAAACTAGGTTCAATGTGTGAGTGAGGGACTGTTGAAACGAACAGTACAACAAGAACATTGTAAACAAACAAATTTGGCTGTTTGTGACTTTTCAAAGACTTTCGTTTATTTACTCTTACTAACAAGGGGAGAAATAGAAAAGTTATAAATATAAAAAAGAAAAACATATAAAATTGAGGTATCTTATGGTTTCAGATATATTGCAGGATCTTGTACAGAGTATCGCGAATAAAACTAAATACTTAAGGGTAAATAAAGATAGCTTACCGTATTATGTTGCTAGTTTTTTATCTATTAGACAGTCAAATCGAGAATCAGAAAACATTTTAGAATATGTTAGCTACGAAATAAATATTGATAATTTACCAACTTTCTACAAAAAAGCTTTCAAAGACTTAATTAGCGGCTTCAAATTATCTCCACTTTCTTTTTATTCATTTAATTTCTCCTTTAAAACAGGTTTTTTTATAATTGTTCGCCTAAAAAATATAAAAATGAATATGAAATGTTTGAATGGCTAAGGAGCCGTAATTACCCACAAGCAAGCTCTTTAGAAATGAAATGGTCATTTCTAACCGATGAGTTTAAAAGCAATGAGTATCTTAAAGTTTATAAATACGCTCAAGAAGAGTTTGTGAAAGAACTAAAAGAACTAGAATCTACACTTGAAAAATTCAAGGAGGAAACTAACAATTTATTAAGCCAATTATATAAAATAGAACAAGGCAATTTCTTAATGGGAATTATTTAGGTGTTAGTATATATTGATAACCTAGTAATGATTTGGTTGATTAAAGGATAGGTAATCAAAAAAACTTCTAAATCATAAGGAATGGTGAAATATTGATGGCATCAAAATCATCTAATAGGGCTATTGTAGTTCAGTCAGGAAAGTCTAAAGAATTCTTTGAATTACTAGAATCACAAAAGCGAAAAAATAAGGGTTTTGACAATAAATGTAAGGCTGTATTTAATAAACTTAAAAAATAAACAAGGTAGTTGGGGGAACTTGGAAAGAGAATATGCAAGTATAAGACTAGTTGTTTTATCTATAGAGGAGCGGTGAAATATGAATGAAGATAACAGTGCTGGAGGTAATAATTCAAGAAAAACCGAATCTAAATCTAAGAGAGATTATGATGTATTGGCAGCATTAAATGGAGCTTTTGTAGTTCAAAAAGGAAAATCGAAAGATTTCTTAAAGTTTGTGAACGAAAACAAAGTGTCAAGCCAAAGAGCTATGGATAAAGCTAAAGTATTCGCCAAGAAAAATAAAAAATGTAATTAGGGATTTCCTATCAAAATTAATGTGAATCCGTACGTATTGAAAAGTTTAATCCAATCAAAACAAAGGTTTTATGATAACGTATGGAAAGTTTGCTAAAGGTTGTTTTCTTTCATTAAGACATATAGACCAAAGACCTCTTACTATTCTAAGTGGCCTCTGGTCTATTTTACGTTGCTTATAGTTTATAGGTTAAGCATAAGCGCATCGCTTAATCTTTTTTCTTTCAATATTGTTTCCTTATCTGGTTATTAACTATAGCTTAGGAATGAAATGAAAACTAGATGTTAGTATTAGAGTTCGAAAGAACTCTGTATATAAAGGAGATAAATAGATACATTACAAGGGAACGAACTACAATAGATTTAATAGGAAAAGGTATAGAAAAAATAAATAGAAAAAAATAGATTTATTTAGATGAAATGAAGAAAAACCTCATATTATTCTCCGTATTAAGGGAGTTTTCTTTTTAGATACAAACTTAGAGTAATCGGTAACTAATATGTATTCTGACGCTAGGGAGCATAGCAGGAAGTGATGCTGTTTAGAGTAATAAACTCTACAATATGCCGCTGACGAAAACCGCTACTCTCAAATAACTAAATTTTTGGTATTCTCGTAATATTAATAAATAAGCTGTAGTTGATGGCATATTCAAAATAATTAGATGTTTCTTTAAAGCTTAGTCGCTTTTCCGGTCTCGAATGTATCACCAAAAAAAATGTATAATTTTAAGAGTAAAGAATATCTTCCAATATTTATTTCACCTATATTCTTTCTAACTTCGGTTAAACATTTAAAAATTTCTTTAGCCTCTGCATACGTGTAATTAAGATTTACAGCGTTTTTGGTGCTCTCCATATCCCATTTTTCCCCTTTAACTATGTAAGTATTACCATATCTAGGATTATTAACCGCAAAATAATAAGTAGAATCTATTAACAACAAGGACTTGTTGTTTCGTAAAAATAAACTTATAGAAAATAACTAAAAAAATTTTTGTTGTAAAAAAATAAAGTGCATTTTATAATCTTCTAGACACTAGAAAAAAGGGAGTATACAGAACAAATGAAAAAATGGGGCGCACTAGTTTTATCGTTGCTATTATTATTGGGGTCATTTCCTTCAATTTCATTAGCAGCGCAATCTAAGAATTTCGATCAAGAATTTACTACATACTTAAAAAACGTAAGTAAAATCCGTGGTTATGAAGTCACTAAAGAAGACATTGAATATGCTTTATATTCATACGATGAAAGCTTGTCACTTGATGATTTTGATACAGTTTCTGAATTAAAAGAGTTTTTAGGACAACCTATTGCAGAAGACTTGCATAATCTACAAGAACTATACACAGATTATGGTTTAACTAAAGAGGAACTAGTAGCTTTATTGAAAGAAAACGGTCAAACAATAGATGATTATATATACGAGGAAGACTTGTATTATGCAGTTTATTTATTCACTGAAGGTTCTAATTTAGAAGATGATGACTCACTAGAGGAAGATTACACTGATATTGCTCCAGAAGAGTTAGAAGATGTATTGAATGTGCTTCAAAAGGAGTTAGATTTAACAAAAGAAGAATTGGATCGTATTGATGCTCATTTTACATCAATTGATAAAGAACTTTCTGATCCTGCTACTTTAGAACGTTTAGAAAGTATTGGAGATCGCCTAGCTGCATTTGAAGAATTTGAAACGGCAACTGAGCTATCTCCGAGTCAAATTACAGAGTTAGTTTCTATTTATGACGAAATATTTTCAATTTTTCATTTGAAAGCTTCTTTTATCCTTGTAGAAGGTTCAAATGAAAAACCGCTGTCATTTTTCAATTTAATGAATTTAGATGAATTAAAAAATGCAAGCTTGAAGGTATCTCTTTCTACTACAGAAGGTCGTTTTTTAGCTGATATGGTTATTACTGGTGAAATGGTAGATTCTGAAGTAGTCGTGGATACTGGTAAAGAGTTAGAACAATCGGCTGAAGCAGCAAAAGAAATTATCGAAGAAAAAGAAGAAGGACCGACTAAAGAAAAAGAGGTAAAAGAGGTTCTTATTCCTTCGACTGAAAAAGTAGAAAAGATTGCTGATAAAAAAGAAAATCTTTCTCCAGTTAACGAAAAGGGTGTAAGTAAAACTAAAGAAAAAGATAAGAAGTCATCTAAGGGCGAAGAATTACCTGAAACGGCTACAAATTATCTTTTAACTATTATGCTAGGTATAGTTGTAGCTATGCTAGGTTTCTTGTTTTACAGAAGTGTGAAAAAAGCATAAAAAAATGGGTTTATAGATATTATATCTATGAACCCATTTTTGCTTTATGTGGAGCTATTTAACGGTGAATGATATACGGTGGGTAAACCGGTGGCTTAATCTTAGATATATCGCCTTCTGGTTTAATCACAATATCTTTCTTAGAAGAGGGGACTTTAATGTTTAAAGGTCCACAACTCCCATCGTAATATACCGGTTTGTTAGCTTGATTCTCCATATAAAACTCCTCCAAATAGTAGTGTGAAAACTAAATTAAAGAATAAAAAAGCTGTCTTTAAATTAATTAACCTTAAAGAATATAAGGGTGTTATTGGAAACAGGAGAAAAAAACAAAAAAAGCAGAAGCTATTATAGCTTCTGCTTTTACTTCATTTCGTTTTAAATTCTAAACAAATACTAACAGAGGTAAAAAAGATTTATTATAGGAGGGAAGTTCATTTCTACCATTTCGGTCCCTTGTTCATTTGATCGTTAATTAAAACATCCATTCCGTTTATTGATGATGTTATCTCAATACTAAGGGATTCTAATTTTGTCATTTCTTGACCATATCTCTTAAAAAATTCTTCTATCCTTTGGGCGTGACTTTCGCTACCATTCCCCGACTCCCAAGTAGTAGTTTGGTTTAAAATTAAGCGGATAACATTTTCCAATACTTCTACCTTCTCAATGTAATGTGTGAATTTTTGATCCAAATCTTCTAACTTACTTTTTTCGTCTAATAATTCTGCTGTTTTTTCAATATTCATTTTGGTAAAACATCTGCCTTTTCATAAGAATTAGCCGCTTCATTTAAGTAATGTATTAATTCAGAGAGATCTTCATCACCCCAGCTGTTAAAAAAGTGAATTGATTGTAAAACTTCATCTGGCAAGGTAGGGTTCACCTTGAGCCCATCTATTGGCAGTATATCGTTAGTAGACTGTGTAGATACAGTCTTTAGTTTTTCGCGCGCTTCTTCAAGGTTTTTAGCAAGCTCTCGCAAATGTTGAGGTGTAACCTTAATTGTCCCAACATCTGGAGAAAAATATCTTGGAGAACGTGCTACCACTTCACCGGTTGCTGCAAGTGTAAGAATAGGATTATTTATATTTCCAAATTCATCAAACTCGTAGTGATTAGAACCGTGGTAATAGTCGTCACCACTGATAGATTCCATAAGACGAGAGATTGGTGCGTCTATAAGCTTTCTGTTTTCCATATCGTAAGAAGTTCCAATGTAATAAGTGGAGCCAATATGATTCTTATAAGCAAGTATTCCTCCTGCTCCAATAGAATCTCTTGGGTGTACATAGTTAACAACTTGCTTATCGTACTTACCTTGTTTAACTTTTTCTTGTTCCTTCTTATCAAGTAGTTTTACTACACTCGGAGAAGAAAAAGTTACCGCATTAACGTTGTTCTTTACAGCGGAGTAAGAGGCTAAGGCACCTGCTAATGAATGTCCCGTTAGAGATATTTTTTTGTTAGGATATTCTTTTTTTACCTTCTGTACCAATACATCTGATTGATGAAATTGGTTTTCAACGTGAGTTTGAGTTTGAATTTCCTTACCATTATTGGTAATATTCCATCCCATTTTATTTTGAACTACTTCGTTAACCTGTCTACCGCCCACAATATAATCTATATCAGTCGTTAGATCTTTAAGGCCTTCACCAGGTATGTCTCCGCCCTGAGTTCCACGGAACGCTACTACCACGTCTTTTCCACTTTCATAGATAACAGCATCAAAGCCTGTATCTACATCGTGTAATTTAAACTTCTTGTTCACAACTATCTTCCAGTGGCGTTCACCATCACTAAACTTGGATGTAAATTCTTTAAAGGGCTTTTTTTGATAGGCGAAATCACTTAAGTCTCGATATTCTCTGTCTCTTATTTGCATAGATTGATTCACCTTCTCCTTTTAAGTTATAATTCTATTATATAAAAATTTCCAGTGTGGGGCGATACGTAGATGAAAAAGTTTCTCCTAATTTTTGTAGCGGTATCTTTTCTAATAGTGGGTGGATGTAGTAAAACTATGAGTAAAGAGGATAAAAAGGAAATAGAGCAGGAAGCATCGGATACAGCGGTCGAATATCTGAAAATAAAGGAAGATAAAGACTTTGTAGTAAAGAAAACTGAATTCTCGAGTGATAAAACTTCTAGTATAATTTTTTTATATGGATATTACAAACCGGAAAAAGATAAGGAAGTTGTGCTAATGGTAGACTATGCTGATGGATATAAGATAACTGGAGTCGGCAGTAACTAGAATTTTTTTCTATTTTAGTGCTACTTAAAATTTTGTATTTATAAAATAAAAAAGAGACCTTCTATATAGGAGGCCTCTTTTTTATTTATTTTGCTTGAAAGCCATAAGTAGAGTGTATTATATGAAAAATGGAGGTAAGATAGATGTTTGAAGAGTTATTAAAAGAATTTAATGAAGAATGCAACAGAGTAGAAGATGCAAATGATTCAGTTCTTAATAAGCTAAGAATGATTGAAAAAATTAAAGAAGAATTAAGGGAATCTATAAAGCCTTCGCCAGATTGGATAGAAAAAGTTGTTGAGCCTATTGCTAGGATAATTTCTGAAAAGCTAGACGCAAAATCGTTTACAATAAATCGAGTAGGAGATATACGTCAAAGTGTAAAAGTTAGTTTTATTGGTGAAAAAAGTAATTTGGATAGTGAGAGAGTATACGAGCTGGTTCTTGTACCGGAAAAATTAGAGGATAATATAATCCATTATAAAACTGGAAAAACCGTTGAAAAATATAACGATTTTAATACAGTTGGTGCAATAGGCGGTCTAAATGATGAAATATTGCCTTTGCCTAGCACTGATAATATGGATGAGATACTCTACATAGTGAAAAGTATGTAAATATTAAAGAGAAGCATAACGATAAGTTAATGCTTCTCTTTTGTTTCCCCTATATTTTTTATTATTTCAAAAAATATTAACTGTTAATGGTAAATTAATAAAAATTATAAGGAGTGTTTTTAGATGTTAAAATCAATGACAAAAGAAGACAAAGAAGGTTATGAATTTTTGGATGTATACGAACAAGCTGTTAAGGATTTAGAGAATTTAAATAAGATATATGAAGCACTAACACAAGAAAAGTTTATTTTTAGTAGAGATGTTTATGTGTATAAAGAAGGTTTCGTCCATCCAGATCCTACTGGACAGTATAAGTATCAATTTTCTTATTTCTATAAAAAAGGGCCAATTGGGGACATTAAAGAAAATACGTTAGAAGAGATGGCTGAACGTATTTCAGAAGAAGGTTTTTATCCTCTTCAAAGTTCGAATGTAAGACTCCTTTCCGATCCGGAAATTGTCGCTAATTTTCAAGTCTTCTACAATAAATAAAGCAAAAAGAAAATCACTGTTTAAAGGTGGTTTTCTTTTAATAGTAGTAATTTATTGGTTTGCTGTAATTCTCTTTAAGAGCTCATTTGTTGAAATTTAGACATACGTGGAAATATAATGAAATATATTAACAATACATAGTTAATATAGTTTGGGGGAATGTACATATGAAAACTCAAAAGCGTGAAGAAATAGCGGATAAATATAAATGGAAGTTAGAACATATTTTTAAAGACTTAAATGACTGGGAAGAAGCGGTTATAGAATCCGAAAAGTTAGTAAGCAAGTTAGATGCAAAAAAGGATTCTATTTTTGACTCGGCAAGTAACTTGTTAATGTTCTTAAGGTTGACTGATGATTTTGATTTAATATCTGGAAAAGTTGCTGCTTACGCACATTTAAAGGGAGATGAAAATACAAAGGATTCTAAGCGCCAAGAACTTAAACAAAGGCTACAACCAATTGGTAGATCTTATTCAGCAATATATTCAGTTTTTAAGACCTCACTTTTAAAATTAGAAGAAGAAAAGTTGAAATCTTATTATAAAGAGGAAAAGGACTTGCTCTTTTATAAGAAATTTTTAGATGAAGTATTACGTTATAAGCCGCATACTTTAACTCCTCAAGAAGAGTTAATTATCTCTCAAACTTCAAGATTAAACTCGGCTCAAAGAACTTATAACGCATTTAGTAATGCGGATTTGGTGTTCCCTACTGTAAAAGACGAAAAGGGTAATGAGATAGAGTTAACACAATCAAATTATACAAAGCTTATGGAAAGTAAAGATAGAAATGTAAGAGAAAACGTATTTAAAGAATTCTACGGTGTATATAAACAGTATCAAAATACTGTAGCGGCTACTTTCTATGCTTCTCTTGAGAAAGATACTTTTTATTCACAAGTAAGAAAGTACAATTCTTCTTTAGAAAAGTCTTTGTTCGGTGATAACATCCCTCTAGAGGTATACAATAACTTGTTAAAAACGGTAGAAAACAATGTTCCTTTAATGGAAAAGTATTTAGAACTAAGAAAGAAAATGTTAGGGGTAGACGAACTCCATATGTATGACTTATATACGCCATTGGTTGATTTAGATATGGAAATCCCTTATGAAAAGGCATTTGAGACTGTAAAAAAAGCTTTGTCGGTATTTGGTGACAAATATATTTCAGAGCTAGAAGAGACGTATAGTGGTGGTTGGATCGATGTTTATCCTAATGAGGGTAAAAAGTCTGGAGCATATAAATCTGGTACGTATGGTGTGAGACCTTATATTTTATTAAATCATAAGGATAATTTAAATAGTATGTTCACTTTATGCCACGAACTTGGTCATAGCCAACACTCTGTTTATTCTCAAGAAAATAACCCAATGCTTTATGCTCAATATAGTATCTTTACAGCAGAAGTAGCTTCTACTGTAAATGAAGTGTTATTAATGAGATATTTGCTTAAGAATACAAATGATAAGAAAATGAAACAGTATTTAACCACTTACTTTTTAGAGCAATTTAGGAGCACGGTATTTCGTCAGACAATGTTTGCTGCATTCGAGCAAATTACTCACGATAAAGCCGAAAAGGGTCAACCTTTAACAGCTGAGATTCTTTCAGGTATATATTACGATTTGAATAAGAAATATTACGGAGAAGCTGTCGTTCACGATGAAGAAATCGCAATTGAATGGGCAAGAATTCCTCACTTTTACAATGCATTTTATGTGTATAAGTATGCTACTGGGTTCTCGGCGGCTATTTCCTTAGCTAAGCAAATTTTAGAGGAAGGTGAACCAGCAGTCGAGCGGTATATAAACTTCCTGAAAAGTGGAGGTAGCGATTACCCAATTGAGCTATTAAAAGGAGCAGGAGTCGATATGTCTACTACTAAACCTATTGAAGATGCTCTAGAGGTATTTGGTGAATTAATCGAGGAACTAGAGAGTTTAATTTAGATGAAAAAGAGCCAACATTATAGTTATAGTTGGCTCTTTTTTTGCTTGATCTATTTTAATAAGCTATTTCCTTTCTTTTTAATAGCAAAGAAAATACAATGAGTAAAATTAGTAGAAGAGGGATTAAATGTGGCAAAACAAGTAATTGTTGTTAGAAAAGACTTAAAAATGAAAAAAGGAAAAATGACTGCACAAGGTAGTCACTCATCACTCGGAGTATTCCTTCAGATGATGAATAATGGAAAATCATTAAGAGAGGAAACACCTGAAATTATTAATGGCGCTTATACACTTAAACTCGATGTAACTGTGGGCTCGGATTTAGATAATTGGTTACGCGGTGTTTTTAGAAAAATAACTTTAGCTGTTAATTCAGAAGAAGAACTAATGGACATCTATTTTAAAGCAAAGGAAAAAGGATTGCCTGTTGTTCTTATAGAAGATAGCGGTTTAACCGTATTTAACGGCGTCAAAACTAAAACCTGCTTAGCGATCGGCCCCTGCAATTCTGAAGAAATAGATAAGATTACTGGTCACTTGCCGCTAATGTCATAAGAAGAAAAGTCATTAAACTGATATTTAACTTATTTATTAAATATCAGTTTTTTTGAATTATATTATGACCAAAGGGGGAGTGAAATATGAAAAAAGACGTTTATGACGTAATAATTATAGGAGCTGGTCCAGCTGGATTAACCGCCGCTTTATATACATCTAGAGGTAATATGAAAACTTTAATCATTGAAAGAGGTATATATGGAGGACAGATGCAGAAAACAGAGGAAATAGAAAATTACCCAGCTTTTAAGACGATCTTAGGTCCTCAGCTATCTCAACATATGTATGAACACGCAATACACTTTGGAGCTGAGTATGGCTACGGTAATGTAGAATCTATAGAAGAGGTTGGTTTGTATAAGAAAGTGATAGCCGGCGGTAAAGAATATCTAACCAAAACTATCATTATAGCAGCGGGAGCCGACTATAAAAAATTAGGCGTTCCAGGGGAAAAGAATTATGCAGGAAGAGGAGTGAGTTACTGTGCTGTCTGTGATGGTGCATTCTTTAAGGACAAGGAAATTGTAGTAGTTGGTGGCGGAGATTCCGCAGTAGAAGAGGCCAACTATCTAACGAAATTTGCCAATCGGGTAACCATTATACATCGAAAAGATAAACTAAAAGCTCAACAAATTTTACAAGATCGAATCCGTAATAATCCTAAAGTGGACATTATTTGGAACACTATTGTCAAAGAGATCACAGGCAACGAAAAAGTTTCTAATATAAAGTTAGAAAATACTAAAACTAAAGAGGTAAATGATTTTAAATGTGATGGGGTTTTCATTTATGTAGGAATGAATCCATTATCAAGTCCATTTAAGGCTTTAGGTATAACTAATCCAGCTGGTTGTATTCCTACAGACGAAAAAATGCAGACAAGTGTAAAAGGGATATATGCAGCTGGTGACATAAGAGAAAAATCTTTAAGACAAGTAATAACCGCTTCGGGTGACGGAAGTATTGCAGCTCAAAGCGCACAGCACTACGTAGAAACTTTAGATGAAATAATTAAAACATCAAGTTGAATAAACTGGGTTATCAAAACAAAAAGCGCCTTTAAATTTATTTAAAAAGGGCGTTTTTTGTTTTGATTATGAACCCTTATTAATGTGAATGATTAGTTTTTTAACCAAACCATCATCCGGATAATTTGAAATGGTTCTAAGACACAAGCAAGCAATATTACAGTAAAAAAAGCCCCTACAGCAACGAACTTTAAAAATCCGGACTCATTTCTCGCGACTGATACAAAACTAAAGATCGCTCCCAACAACATAGCTATAAAACCTGCAAAAACAAGCGGTTCATTAAAATCCTTATTTAAATAATTAAAAAGAAGCATTCCGCCTCCAATAGCAACTATACAAATTGAAATATAGCTATAAAACTTCAAAGAAATTACCCCCTTCATATAGAAATTATACCAATTTATTACTTTTGTATTCAAGAAAATATTTACAAAGGTAAGCTGTTCTTCGTTAATAAAATTTATTTTTTCCATAAAAATACAAATTATCAACTATAATTGGAGGGAAGTTTATATAATTTTAAAATTATATATAGCTTGCCTATAAGGCAATTAAAAATAATATAACGGGGGTGATTTTGATGTCACTAGAAGAAATTGAGAGAGTATTCATAGTTAATGCCGTACCAGAAGATATGGTTCCATTTGAAGAAAAAGTTGTGTATCAAAATTATTTAATTTCAACTGACGATAAAGAAACTAGAATTCGTATGCAGATTGAAAAAGGAGAAACTAAATCTAAGTGCGATATAACAACAAAAGAGGGAACTGGATTAACGAGAAAGGTAACTAAAGAAAAAATTGATGAAAAGACATACTACGAATTAGAAGGCAATATTCCTGATAAACATCAGCCTATTATAAAGTCTAGACAATTTTTTGCTCTCGGTAATTCTCAAGTAATGATTGATGAATTTGTGAACACAAAAGAACCTTTGTTACTTGCTGAAGTTGAATTCCGTACTAAAGAAGAGGCAGAAAAGTTCACTCCTCCATATTGGTTTGGAAAAGAAGTAACCTATGATGAAGCATTTAAAAATAAAAATCTTTGGAAGAAAATAAATTCAGAGTTAATATTTAATAAATAAAAGGACCAGAAAAGTGGTTCTTTTTTTTATTTTAAGATAGAAAAAGAATAGATTTATTTATTACGTTTTTGGTGGGATGATCAAAAACGTGTTTTAAGAGGTGATAATTCTGGAACAGATTAATCAATATTTTAAAAAGTTAGGTGTTACTCCGGTAAGAGAAGTTACAGAACAAGCATTAAGTAGCATTTATACTGCGATAAATTCTTATACTGGAACAACAAACTTTAAGGATGAATATATAGCTGCAATCTTTTCAGAAAGATTGGGTGGATTCTATTTGAATAATTGGGAGCTACCAAGTGATCAAAAAAAGCTAAGGGATGCGTTAAAAGAAACTATAGTAATGTATTTTAAAAAATCGGGTCCTGAAGGAGGGATAGATTTTTATTTTGAAAGATTTGACGAAAGTATTATTAAGCAATTTAGAGAGACATATTTATTTTCATACTTAGAACAAACTAATGCATCAGCGGCCTTAAGGTGGTACTTTATTGCTGAAAAAGAAAAAAGAGAATTAATTAGACAAACTATCTATCACTATGCTTTAGATATTGTGACCAAACAAGACATCTTTAAGAAACTTTCAACAGATTTTTCCGAAGTGGTAAGAGCGGAAATGAATAATGCTGGTTTTTAGTTAGAATTAATTATAGAAGCCTGTTAAGTACTTCTCTGTTTTGTAGGATATATTTTTGAAAATAAACTCAAATTTTAGAAAAGAGGTGTATAAATAATAAAAAAACGGAGTGGAAAATTTATGGAAAATATATTAGCTGAATTTATAATAGAAAATGGAGTTTCAATTATATTATTTCTTTCTAAACACGTACTTGGGCTTATCTGGTATCTAGTGTTTTGTTTTAGCATAACTATGTATCTAGCTTGTAAAATACTAGAGTATATTATTAAGTCTATTGCTTTAAAATTAAAAGAAATAACTAAACAATATGGTTTAAAATTGTTTAGAAATAACAAGGCTTCTCTTATTTTAAAGGAGAAGAGTAAAGCACTATAAGCGTATCTTTTTAGATATGCTTTTTTATATGAATGAATATTATTGTCTATTTGGTCTTGTGGTAATGGTTGTATGTACGATATAATTTTCCTAAATTAAACAATAATACCAATTTCAAATGGAGTTTTAATAATAAATAGACTGCTTCAAGTAGGTTTGCAAGGAGGATGCTCTTGGAAAAGATAGGGTGGGGCTTATTAAGTTTAGCAATTGCTGTACTAATGGTTGCTACATTTTCAAGTAGTGAAAATAAAGTAAAACAAGTACAACTGTTTAAACAAAATGATATTAGTTTATTTAATGTAGAGAAGAGTTGGAATAGCTTTGCAAACCAAATGAACATATCGAAAAGGAACTCAAATATTCAAGATTTCGAGTTAGTTTTAACAAAGAATAACAAAATTTACTCTTTAAAATTTAATATAATTGAAGAAAGTACAAAAGGATTTTCTATTTACCAATATAGTCAATGTTTACTGTGTGAAACAAAAGAAGAAAGGGAGCTCACAATAGATAAGGAAGTAGTAGATAGTTGGAGCGGATACTCTGATCTAATTACCACAAAAGATTTCTTTAGGGATTTAGAGTTACTAAAATCAAGCAATGTGAGAAAAAACAATTATGACTATAGTTTAATCCGCTCATCTGGTCTTTATGAAGAAACCGCTTTAGAGGGCGCATATTATTTCTTAGAAGACTCGTCATTTAAACCAATTAATCCACCTGGCAGTAACCAATTTTACACAGCATTTAATGTTCAAATTATGGGGAATAATTTCCCTGAAGGATTTGATTCGGGAGAAGATAATACAAAAACAATATTATTATCAGATTATCAAAAGAAAAAATACGAATAAATTAGGTGAAATACATACAAAAAACAGGAGCTAATTTCTAGTTCCTGTTTTTTATTAAACGCTTTAATCATATTCACTTTCTAATATTAAATAAATGCGTCCGCATTTCTATCTGCTTTTTGTGTTTCTTCTTTATACTGTTCTAATGATAAATAATATTCAAATAGAGTTACATTGTAGTAAGGAATTAACCAAATTGACAGAATGCCAAGAGTAAAAGGTAACAAGAATACCCAACCAATAAATGATAAGTTAAGCATAAAGAGCTTTCCGACATTCCCTTTAGTTAATCGTATACTATCGTTTAAAGCATCGTGTGGAGTAATTTCTTCATTAGCGGCCACTATAAAAGGCGTAAGAGAGTATTGTAGTGATTTATAAATACAAAGAGCAATTGCTCCGACTATTAATAAAATTCCTAAAATCAAAAAGATAGTTATCTTAGATAGCAATAATGATATTGCAGCAGCTGTGAATACAGGTAAGGTCCAAAGGAAAACAAAGAAGCTAGGAAGGAAGGTTGTTAGAAATGTTCTAAAAAACTTGCCATTTTTATAAAATGAAAAGCTGCCAATTTGCTGATCTTTTTTCAAATAAATTGAAGCGATAGTAGCTATATTAGCAAATAGTATTGGAAAGATGAGAAATCCTCCAATGGTACTGATACCGTTCGATAACTCTGTGTGTTTTTCGTCAATACTTAATGTAACAGAAAGTAAAATTATATAAAAGACAAAATAGATAGTAGCTGATTTATATAACAGTTTTCTATTCAATTCAAAAGTTTTGCGCGCTCGTACTTTAAGTTCTTCGTTAGTCATTAATTACATCACCTCATAAAATAATAAATTGAACATATTATACACACTTTTAGTGTTAGAGAAAGGTATTACTTTTTCTTTTAATTTTTATAAAAAAACGACATCCCGCTTGTAATAGACAAGCAGGGATGTTATCAAAAATTAAAACCTACCTTTTTTAAGGACTAACTTTAACCCTCCGACAGTGAATAGGTATCGCATATCTATTACCTTCTTCATAATGACTGCTGGAGTACCTTGAAGTTTTTTGCCAAAAACTACACCAACAGCGTATTTTCTCCCTATTGATGCTACAGTACCCTTAATAGAAGGCTTAAATGGCTTTTCTTTGCCGTTTTTGCGAATAATAGACACTAAGTTACGTGCTAGTCTTGCTCCCATTTGCATAGAAATTTGAGCGGTAGGAGGATAAGGGCGATCTGTTTCTTCGTTTATAAATACTGAACAATCTCCAATAATAAATACATCTTGAAAGCCTGGTGCTCTTAAGTACTCATCAACTATTACACGGCCACGCGTAGCTTCAAAACCAGATTCATCAATGACTGAGTTACCTCGAACTCCTGCTGCCCAAACTACCGTACCAGTATTTATAACTGTTCCATCTGCTAATGTAACAGAATCCTTTGTACAGTCACTTATACCAACTCCTAAACGGAATTCTACACCTTTTTTCTCTAAGTAATTAGTGGCTAATTCGATGAGCTCTGGAGCAAATCCTGGAAGTATAGTTGGATGGTGTTCAACTAGAACTAAGCGAACATTGCTAGGATCAACACTGTATTTTTTGCACAGTTGAGGAACAGAGTAAGCTAATTCACTAATAAATTCGACTCCGGTAAATCCTCCACCACCTACAACAAAAGTTAAATCTTCTGTTTTCGCACTTTCAGAAAAACGTTTAAATTTGTTTTCAATGTGTAAGTTTAATTCAAGTACAGCGTTAATGTTCCATTTACCAAAGGCAAACTCTTTTAAGCCTGAAATTCCAAATGTTTCAGGTTCTGCACCTAGACCTACTACTAGATAGTCGTAACTAACAGAACTATTTTTTAGTTCAACTCTCTTTTCAGAAGTATGCACCTTAATAACTTCATCCTGAACAAATTTCACCTTATCAAAGTTAAGTAACTGATCTAAAAAGATTTGCGTCTTTTCAAAAGGAAAAGTACCAGCTGCTGGCTGATGAAGTTCGGTTGTTAGATAGTGATAGTCATTTTTATTAACTAAAATAATCTCCGCTTCACCCTTTTTTAATCGTTTTTGTAAATTCTGAGCGGTTAGGATTCCACCGTACCCAGCGCCTAAAATAACAATTTTAGGAATCGACATAAATGTTCACCTTCTTATAGATAAAAATAATATATACATTACTGTTTCTAAATTTTGATTTGAATTTGTCAAACAAAAGGGTTAATTTTATTGGGTAATATGCGGCAGGTTTTTAAGAAAATAACAGATTAATAGAAAGAGTTTTCTTATAAATAGGGGACTTGTGAGCTTGTTCATCTAATATTAATTGCTCATAAATAAATTTATGTTCTAAATTAACAAATGTCACAAAACTATGTTCCAAATTCACTGTTGTTTATTAAATAAGAGTAAATAGCTAATTAAAAGATTTAAACATATTTAAGATAAACTATGTTCCAAATTCACAAAAAATAATATACGTTACTAGCTTATAGAAAAAACACAAACCCATATTATATGCATCATATGATAATAATAGAACTCCTAATAGCAATATTAATTTTAAAAATAATAATTTGCTTATTAATGTGTTGAAATAAATCTTCTTATTCACCAATAGAAAGTTTTTAAAATTGTTCTTAGCATTATTGTATAAATAATAAAATTCTTCTAGAAACATATTGATTAGTATAAAAAACAGCTTAAAAATCTAAAAAGAAAGTACATTTTCTTATCTTTTTAGAGAAATAATTAACTTTAAAATAATAAGTGTTATTGAATTAGCTATACTATGTCGAGAATATAGAGTGAATACCAGCAATTGCTTAACACTTAATAGTTTAAATAGCAAAGAAGCGTAGGGAGTAACTACACTTCTTTGCTATTTAGTATTTAAAAACTTTATTAATTACATTCTTTAATTCCTCGTTTGCCATTGAATCAATTTTAAATGTATTAGGAGGGAAATCTATATATGCAGTTAGTCTATTTGGTACAACAACGGTGTTTATGCCTGCTCCCGTAGCCGCTTTATAACCATTTAAAGAGTCCTCAAATGCAATTGCCTCGCTAGGCTGTACATTCAAACCGTTTAATGCTTCAATGTATACTTTGGGATTAGGCTTTTTTGTACCTACTATATCTGAAGTTTTTATAATGCTAAAATACTCAAAGAAACCGAATTGCTTTAAAAAACGTTCTACCCAATCATACGTAGAACTTGTGGCAAGCCCGATTTTATAACCACTTTCTTTAGCGGCTTTTAAATATTTTTCCACTCCATCGCGGGGTTTTATATGTTTTACTTCTTCATTAAATAATGCTGTAGCTTTTTCTAAAAAAGTGACACGATCAATTGAATGACCAAGTTGTCTTTCTATCAATTCTAAATATGGAACCTCTGATGTTCCTACCGCCAACGCAAACTGCTTAATGTCGACTTCAATATTAAATAAATTTTTAGCCATTGTATAATATGAGTCAAACCATAAACTTTCTGTGTCTATTATTAAACCGTCAAAGTCAAAAATTACTGCCTTAACCAATACAAATCCCCCTAAGCTTATCTTAAATAAGATAATAATAAAATATAAAGCGTTTAATGAGTTTTAGAGCTGTTAATCGCTTTCATCATTTGATTAATCTTTTTTTGATTAGGCTTCTGTCCACTAGATATCATCATTGAACGAATCATTTCTTCATTTATATTTGAGTTTTCTTTAATGTACTTTAGCATTACGTACTTTCCAATGAAGAAGCCTGCGATAGTACTAATGATGAGTACACCGATACCAAAAAGTAATAAATCCATTTATATCTCTCCTAAAAATGTTTTGTATCAATTGATAGTTGATAAATTTGCTTTAAAACCCTTTTAATTTTGTTACATAGGAAACTAAATAAGTGTCTATAAAATTATTTGAGGATTTTTTTCCATACTCCTTAAAAGTAATGTATAAATTTAACAACAAGAAGTTATTTAAGGAGGAAATATAATTATGAATAATTTAATGAATGTATCTTTAGTAGACGGAGACAAACTAATAAAAACAAGAAAGGATAGAATTAATGAAGAAAAACTAGTTAAAGATAAAAAGAATACAGAGGAAAATGGGAAAAGCAATCAAAAAGATAAAGACAAAAATAGAATGCACGAACTTGTAATGAAGCTTGGTTATGGAAATCGGGGTTCTAAGAGTACTATGTTTAGAGAAAAATTTAAAAAGCCTAGTATGAGACTTTACGCTAACAGTGATGTCATAGAAGATAAAGAAGATTTTGATGACGAATTAATTCATTATGATGTGGAAAGTGAGGATAACACAGATCCAGAAGTAGGACCAAGAGTTAAAAGGCTTCGTGCTAAACAAAATACTTCTTTAAAGTTTTTTTCTAATTTAATAAAATCAACAGATCCTAAAAAAAAAGATTAGAACTTGAAGAGGATAACGATTTAAAAATTGAAGGTGCAGAGGTATATAATTATATATTTAAAAAATACCCTTTAGCTTTCTTATTTGTTATTCTTGCTATATATTTTGTTTGCTCTCATCTCAAAAATAATTGATAAAGAAAAAAAGACTGTTACCCTTACAGGACAGTCTTTTTTATGGGCTCATTTCTGAGATCTTTTAGTTATTTTGTTTAAAAGAAGTTCAAATACTAAGACTAATACAAATATCTGGACTACGCTCTTAATATATTGAACAGTGGTATCTTTTGTGATAATTGATATTAATCCTGGAAACAAAATTATGTAAAGCATAAGGCTTTTGCTGTTATACACTCTTTTTAATGTCTGGAACATTAACCAATTTCTCCTCTGTATCTATAATTTAATTAGTTATAAACTAATCTTTATTAGCTTTTAGTTATATAATGAGTGTAGAAAAAGTTCCTTATACCCTTTTAATTTAACCAAGGGTATTTGAATACTTTAAATGTTTATTAAAATTATTAACCTATGCTGGAGGAAATTTTATGACAACGAGTGCAATTGTATTAGCTGCCGGAAAAGGCACAAGAATGAAATCTGAACTACCGAAAGTTTTACATCCTGTGTGCGAAAAACCAATGGTTTTACATATCATTGAGAAGTTAGATGCAATTGGTGTTCAAGATAAAATAGTTGTTATTGGACATAAGGGAGAAATGGTAAAGGAAGTTATCGGTTCAGGAGTAGAATACGCAGAGCAAACCGTACAAAAAGGAACTGGTCACGCGGTTATGCAAGCTGTACCGCTACTTAATAAAGAGGGGAATACAATTATTATTACTGGAGACACTCCTCTTATTCAAGAGAAAACAATTCTTTCTTTACTAGAGCAACATAAACAATTAGATAACGATGGAACGGTTTTAATTACAAAATTTGATGATCCAACAGGTTACGGAAGAATTATCCGTAATTCATCAGAAGAAGTAGTCGGAATTGTTGAAGAGAAAGACGCATCAGATGCACAAAAGAGTATTCAAGAAGTTAATACAGGCATTTTCTGTTTTAAAAACAAAGCTTTGATTGAAGGACTGCCTTTAATAGATAGCAACAATGCACAGAATGAATATTATTTAACAGATATGGTTTCTGTTTTAAACAGTCAAGGTAAAAAATTTGGTTCGTATTTGCTATTAGATAACGAACAAGTTATGGGCGTAAACGATCGTGAACAATTAGCTCAAGCAGAATATATTATGAAAAAATATAATTCAGTCTTATTAAGTAATGAAGAGATAGAAAAACTCTCTTAAGCGCAGATTTAATTCTGCGCTTTTTTTATTTTTAAAAATCCTCCAAGTTTAATAAGGCTTTTGGCGAGAAAATAAATACATTTTGTTCCATTTTCATTAAAAAAAGTTATTATATTTCAATGAAAAGGAGGGGATAGAATGAAGAGTTACTTAGAATTGAGTAAGTATCTTATTAAAAGCTTTGCTAAAGAAAGGGCAGGTTCAGCAATACTAGAACTAGTAATTATATTGGCTATATTTGGAGTATCGGCTGCTGTCATTACCCCTATTGTTAGAACTCAATTAGCAGAATCATATGATAGTGAATCAAAAGAAATAACATTTGGTGGAGAAAAAGGTGATGCTGTTCTTACAGCAACTCCGCAAGCGAATTCTTTAACCGCTGTGGATACAACTCCATCTACTTCTAATCAAACCGCTAAAGTGTTTAGATTCGATGGTAGCACATACTTACAGTTGCCTAAGCGTTTAACTACCTTTGGTTCTACTGATTTTACGTTAGCAGGTTGGTTTAACATTACATCGGCTCCAGGCTCAGATGCTATATTTGGCCTCAATGGTTCTCAACCGAATGATAACAACTTAACAATAGGTGTATGGGGAGGGAAATATCATTTAAATCCTGGAACAGATCCTGGATTATCTTCCTTAGTAGATGCGAAAAAAGACCAAAAGGTTCATTTGGTTTGGAGTGTTAAGAACGATAAGCTAAGTTTTTATGAAAATGGTGTTTTGGTCTGGTCAGCAGATGCTCCTAGAAACTCCTATACAAAAGAAGAAGGGCCAAAGCTAGGGATGGATTTTGACAATTGGATACCTACTGACTTTTATGATGGTTATATGTATGAGGTGAGGTTGTATACAAAAGCTCTTACTCAAACAGAAGTTACTAACAATATGAATGGTAATACTGATAGAACATCATTAGTGGGAGAATACTTATTTAACGATGGTTCTGGTAATGTGATATTAGATCATAGCGGTACTGGAAATGATGCGGTTGTTGTAGGAAATCCAGTTTGGGAAGATAAATAAAAGTTATTTTGTTTTAAGAAGAGTTAATAGCTAGCTCTTCTTTTTTTATATAAAGTGGGAACGGTTCACTGTAATACGAACATACGTTATACTATTTAAAAGGAGAAGTGGGAATAGGAGGAAAATATGGCAACAACAAAGAAGATTACAACTAATAGCAAAAGCCTAAATGAAACTGAAAAAAAGTTAGAGGTCGCTAGAAAGAGAAATAAAGCAAGAAGAGCGACTATAAAAATAAACCAAGAAAAAAAGTCCAACAGTAGAAAAGTTTCTCCTAAAAGTAAGAGCGAGAAACAAACAAAGACAACAAAAAGAAAGACAAAAACACCGATAGAAAAAAGAAACTCTACAAATAATAAAACATTTCCTACAAACACTACTAGGAAATCTAGTTCCACATCTAAAAAAAGAGTCTCTACAAGTACTACAAGTAGAGGTCCAAAAACAAAAAAAACTAAAAAAGTCAGAAAAACAAAGCCGCTACTCATTCATATAATGGATATGCCTAGATGGGCTAGATTTATTATATACGTCATTATATTAGCCGTTGTATTGTATGGTTATTATTTACACTCTAAAGAAGAATTATTAAGTACTTCAGTGAATTTTTTAAATCGAAATATTTTTATAATAGCACCTTTGGCATTTGTTTTATTGTATTCATTAACACTATTTTATTTAGGTTATAAAGCGGGGAAAAAAGGGTGAAAATATATACATATTTATATCTATAAAAAGCTTTTATTATTTTATTTTGCCAAATTTTCAAAAGGACATCGAGAGTACAAAAGAAATATTTACTACTTTAAACTTCCCGTTAAAAGATTTAAAATGTTATATCGTGCAGAGCTGCGTGTTAGTCCTGCGCGATGCTAGGAAGGAAGATGACTAATGGAAGGATTTAAAATAAAATTAAAAGCTCAAGATATAGACTTTGAACTTGAAATAGAAAAATTAGAAGAAAAACATATAGATTTCGTTCGAGACATTATTAGAATGATTGATAAAAAAACAACATCACCGCTTGAGCACATTGCAAATGAAGAGCTTAAAGAGAAATATCTTAACGCTGCTCGTGCTTATAAAGAAATAGGCGATAAGATTCAATTAGAGAACGAGAAAAGTGATGCAACATCCGTAAAAAAATCGAATAATATTGATAACTACGTAGCATTAGATGTTGAAGAAGAATTAAAAAAAGATAATGAAGCGAAAGAACTTCCCGAACCCGCTCCTGAACATAAAGGAATCACCAAAGAGAAAATGGTGGAATCGCACAAAAATTATTTTAAAGGTACTTTGTCGACAGATGATGATCCGACAATAAATAATAAAAAGAATTTAGAAGATAAGAGGCCTGTTCAAAGTGTTCAATATAGAGAAACTGAAGTGAAGATTAAAGAAACCTATAATAACAACTTTGGTAATTCGAATAGTCACCTTGTATATTCTACTAGTCAACCTGTAGATTACACTACACATATAAAAGATACAGGAAACGGTTTTATAACCACTTATCAAACATACTATGTTTGTACAAATGATCGATGTAAGAAAAAAGGAAAGCACTTTATACCTGAAGGGCAGGAGTATGTAACTTGCCATAGGAAGAATTGTAAGAAAAAATTAAAAGTGATACCCTCTACTTCAAAAGGGTTTCCTCATAAAGATTTACACGGGAATTATTATGTTGCTGGTAAATATAAACCGCAAGATAGTTATGATTACTGGGAACAACCTAGTGTATTAAATAATTTTAGTTAATAAGAAAACTGTCCTAAGATTAGGGCAGTTTTTGTTTTAAATATTTAATTTTAAGAAAGGATAAACGCTACAAATCGTTGTTCCTTGTTCTTGTTTTATGTAAGGTCTATGTAAATGTCCGTGCAAAAAATATTTAGGCTTTTTTTCGGTAATAAAATAATTAAAGGATTTAAAACCTCTATGAGCATCCCAATCCGCTAATGTTGAATCATAGGCAGGGTTACTATGAGCTATAAATACATCTACATAATCTAACTTCTGTATAAAATTTAAACACTGGTCTTCATCATACTGATTAGACTTTCTATTATAGCGGGGGCATCCTCCGAAACCTCCAAAAGTTACTCCTTTAAATTCGAATGTTGTTTCGTGAATTATTTTAATATTAGTATCTTTCCATTCGTTAGTGCTATCGTGATTTCCGTATACTCCAATCTTAGGGCAACTGTACATTTTATCAATTTCCATTGCGTCTCTAAAATAAATATCTCCTAACAAAACAACAAGATCTGGTTCTCCCTCCGGAACAAACTTTTCCCCTTGAAAATCGCTAAAAATATATAATAGCATTAGTTAACACCTCCAAGTATAGGAGAGTGTATCAGGAAATATTTTTAAGAGCAATGTAATATGACGCATTTATTACATAGTACTTTCGGAGGTTAAATTGTGCAAAATCCGTTTATTAATTTCTTTTTTATAACAAGAATTGTATTAATTGGAGCAATGTTGTTCTATGCATTGAAAACAAACAATATATTTTACTGGTTTTTGCTTATCTTACTAATTGTTTTTGCGATATTAGATATTAAGAAAAATAGTAAAAAAACAAATGAAAAGAAAGCGATAAAGTAAGGAGAAATGGTTTCCTTACTTTTTTTATTGGTCGATTAAGAAAGAAGATGTTTAAGGGACAATTAAAAGGCAGGGGATTAAATTAAAGAGAATAAAGGTTGATACATCAAGCTTTATTCTCTTTAATTTGTTGATATTCTACTTTTTAAAAATAGTAAGTTACAGCTTAGTAAGAAATTTGTTTTTTTGAATGCAACAAAATATTTCTCAAATATCTCAAAAAGAATATCGCTATAAAAAAATAAAGTGCTTATAAAAATATTAATAATAAAAAAGTAAACTTCCATAAAAACGCTGAAATAACGTAATAAATATCCAATTAAGTAATAAAAAGTTTTACATTTTATTGTATATAAATATTTGGTCTGAATTACCAAGGTTTTAGCTTTTATTACTGACTATTAGACTATTGAATTAGAGATAATTTGGTAGTATTCTAAGAAAGGTTTTATGTATATACATAAAATAATTAAATAAAGGAGGAGGAGAGAAACGAAATGATGAAAAAAGCAGTTGGATTTTTGTTTGCTTTTGCTCTAATTATTTCAGTGGGATTAACTCCTGGAAAAGCAGAGGCCGCAAATACATATTTTGAAAGTGAAGTAGTTCGTCTTACGAATATCGAGCGTCAAAAAGTTGGAGTTGCACCAGTAAAAAGCGATTCTAATATTGCTTATGTTGCACGTACTAAAGCTGAGGATATGAGAGACAATAATTATTTTAGCCACTATTCACCTACGTATGGTGATCCATTTGTAATGATGCAAGATTTCGGCATTAATTTTACAAAAGCAGGAGAGAACATTGCTGCTAGACAGACTTCGCCTTCTGCTGTTGTTCAATCTTGGATGAACAGCGATACTCATAGAGAAACATTGTTAAACCCTGCATATACTCGTCTTGGCGTTGGATATGCTCAAGGCGGATATTTAGAACACTATTGGGTTCAAATGTTTGCAAATTAATTTATGACAAAGATACTTTAGTATTCTAAAGTGTCTTTTTTTATTGGACAAAGGAAGGCACCAAAACTATTTATAATAATAAAAGATAAGTAGTAATGAAAAGCACTTTTAAAAGTGCTTTTACATATGGTACCAGAAGTTAAAGACAAAGTTGTGTGTTTGATAGTTGTCCAATTAACCTTCCACTATAGTAGTACGTAAGGAATGTCTGTTTTATGTCGCAATTCTTGACAAAAAATATTTTTTTTTTATGATAAGCCCGATCTACGGATAAAAGGGGGCTCATTATGATAAAAAAACTATTATTAGGAATGTTAAGTTTGGCAATAGTTACACCATTAGGAGAAGTTTCCGCTTATTCAACAACTGGAAATACTAATGCAAGTATAACGATTAATCCAGGGAGCTCTGGCTTTACACAGTTAATTGTTGGTGATTTATTTTTCCAACCTTATACTATAGGTTCCACTCAGCCTAACCAAAGTAATACAAGTACACATACTTTTAAGGTGGCTGATTTTAGTGGTAATTTAAAAGGTTGGACAGTAACTGCGAGTTTCTCGGACTTCACTCTTGATACAAACAATGATGGGGTACCTGAGGATCGTCTAAGTAACCACAACGCTACTATAGATTTCAAATGTGGTTCTACTACATTTAAATCATTAACACACGCTTGTCAAACAGATGTAAATAGAGCTTTAACAAGTACAGGTACTACACCAAGTACTCTTGCTTCTGCTCCTGCGAATAGTACATCAGCGGGGGAATTTACATATACAATTCCATCGAATTTCTTTGCCTTAAAGTTTAATAGCGGGGTAAAAGAAGGCACTTATAACGGAACATTAACGATTGATTTTGCTTCTGTTTATACGCCTTGATAAAAAAGAGTATAGGTTTCTATGCTCTTTTTTTATGAAAAATTATAAGCGTCAGAAAGGATATTAAAAAGTAAAAAGAATAAAAAATATGATGGAGGTGCAATGTGAAAAAGATTGCTCAAATAATAATACTATTAGCTGCTATGCTAATTTTGCCAAAACAATTTGTTTTTGCAGAAGAAAGTGGATTTTCGGTACGTCCTATACTTCCTAAAGAACAAATTGATCCTGTGCCGTATTTTCATATTCCAATGAATTCGAATAGCACTAAAACTATAAGTGTTATCTTAAAGAATCATCAAAAAACATCTATTCAAGTGCAGGTTGATGCCGCGAATGGTTTTTCTAATCCATATGGTAATATGAACTACGCAAATAATGAGAAAACAGAGTTTAGTGAATTTCTGAACAATGATTACAAAGTGGCGAAACTTATTGAATATCCTAAAAAGGTTACACTCAAACCTGGGGAGGAACGAGTAATTAATTTTAAAGTAAATGTTCCTAATTCAGTTAATGAGGGGCAAATATTAGGTGGGATTCAGTTTCAAGCATATATTGCTAGAGATAATAATTCTTCAGAAAATAGTGGTGACAAAGCCTCATTTGGAGTTAAAGTTAAACACCGCTATACAATTGGAGTATTAGTAGAATTACCAAAGAAGGCAGCTTCAAGTTTAGAGATAAAGAAGGCTTCTATTTCTTCCTCAACAAACATTCCTCAGATTCTAACGGAAATATGGAATAGTAGCCCCGTAATTACAAAGGGAGTCGCTTTTAAATATCAGGTGTTTAAGAAGGGTGGTAAAAACGTTCTTTTCGAGGGACAAAAGGATCTATTTGATTTTGCACCGGTAACTTCAATGATTGTTCCTGTAGATTGGGCATACAAAAATTTTCAACCAGGTAAATATGAGGTAAAAGTTTCTTTAATAAATAAAGAAAGCCGGAAGGTTATCAAAGACCAAGTTAATGAATTTAAGGTAGAAAAGAAAAAAGTAGTTGAATACGCTAAGAAGACAGGGGATAGTAATGGGGTTATTCCAAAGGCAATTCTGTTAGGGAATTGGATATATGGAATAGTAGTAGCTTTAGTATTAGGATTGTTTTATTTCGGATATAGATTAGGAAAAAGAAAAGGTCAACAAAAAGCTAAGTGACTAAATAAAAAAACCGCTAAGATTTTATAAAGCGGTTTTTTTATTGTCTATCTTTTTTAAGGAGTATAGGATATATCCCATATTATACTGGCTCTAAAAGTTTCACCTGAGTTTATATTTAATTTTAGTGCCTCAGGAATGGCTAGTTTAATGTTGTCTTTAGATATATTTAATTTTGTATAAGGATTGTTTAATGTATTATCTTTCCCTATTAACTCTGAAGGTGTGGAAGAAAGATATACGTCAGGTAGTACTTTTTGTATATGATTATTCTCGTCCACTTGTTCTATATTGCTAAAAATGAACGAAGTAGGCTTAAATGAACTATATTCAGAAGTGAAGTCCGATACAGATACACTAATTGAATAGGGAGTAGTTACATCAGAAAGATCTTGATATTTAATATACTCTTGGTCAGTAGAGGATGGTGTTGTAAAAGTATTTTCTCCTATTTCTTGTGTAGGAAAGTTAATGAAGCTAGCTGTTTCAAAAATATTAAACCCTGTGTTTTTAGAAACGCTATCGCTCTTTACATAAGCGCCATTATTTAATACTTCAAGAGTGTAATTGTATGTTTCGTTAAATTCTAAATTTTTATCACTATAAAAATTATCCGTTCCTGAATAGATAACCTCTCCGTTTCTCAAAAGTCGATAATTAGAGGAAAGTTTCGATTTATCCCACGATATATTGAATCCGTTCAGTTTGCTCTTTAGAGTTAATTTAGGGTTATATATCTCCATCTTAATGTTTTTGCTATTAGAAGTGCCGGTACGTGAGTCAGATAAAAACATTTCTCCTTCATATAGAGTGTTTTCACTCAGTTTACTATAATCAAATGTCCAATCTACATTTTCCTCATTTGCACTTAGATTAATGTTATTAAGAGAACTAATCGTAGTGTCACCTGTTTTTGTATTTAATTGCGTAGGATCGTTATTATCTATATGGGTGACGGTTGCCGGAACAGAAAAGTTAGATTTCAGCTTATAGGGAACTAAGAGGCTAGTAGAAACATTGTGCAGAATAGGAGTGTAATTAATATTAGCTACTGTGTAGGTTTGAAGACTCTCTTGATTGTTCTCGTCCATAACATAAAAGCTGTATGTGCCATTTGTTGTTATAGGGAGGGAAGATGTATCGAATGAGTTCCCTGAACTTTTAATATCATCTATGGTGACTTGACCAGGGAGCCATTTTTTAGTTTTAATCGAAGAAGCCTCTAGTATATTAATTCCTAAATTAAGTGTGTTAGACTGCCATTTAACTGGCTCTGAAAAGCTAATTTTAGGGGGATCAAAGTCTATGTAATACGGACCTGCTCGTAAATATGTCAGATTCCCGATATTGTCATAGGCTTGTAAATGAAGATACAATATACCGCTTTTGTTAAGTAAAATTGGTTCGTTGTGACTTTGATTAATTGGTGACCAGCTAGTAGGTAGTTCTGTGGTTTCAGTTATCGCATAACGGAATCCTCGATAACCTGAACCACCCATATCATCAGCAGTTACATTGACTGTGACTGGTGATAAAGACCACTTTGGAGTTGTGGTCAAGTCTACACTAATTGTAGGGTTTGTTGTATCTTGAATAGTAAAGTTAATAGCAGCTTCGCTAGAGACTCCAGAATCAGTGGTTGCTTTTACAGTTAAAGTATATGAACCCGAATTGTAATTAGATAAAGGTAAAGAAAAAGAGTAGGGTTCTGAAGTAGAAGCAGTTGTGTAGCTTTTAAAAGTATTTGAAACCTTTCCATTTTTAGATTCTATAGAATAACTTAAATTAAGAGTTACTCCCTCTGTTTCAGAAAACACACTTCCGGTCGCATTTAGGTTATCTACGTTTGAATATATTTTATTATCTGCGTTATAAATAGCAACATTAGGAGGAAATGCTACAGTAGTAGGGACAGAGTTCACCTGAGTTTGTGATAAACCAAGCTGTCCATCGGAATCGGATCCTGTAACAAATACTTCTCCGCTTTCAGTAAGGAGCATAGCGTGTTTAAGTCCACCCTGAATCTCTTTAGGATTTGCTATACCTGTAACTTTTCTTGGTTCGTTCCGTTGCGTTAAATCACTTAATCCAAGTTGACCATATCTGTTATCGCCAAAACTGTATAAATCTCCATTTTCAAGAATTGCATAAGAGGAATAAGAACCTGTTCCTATATACTTTACATTCGATAGAGAAGGTATCTTTGTAGGTATGGTAGGAGAAACGGTATTCCCTAAGCCTAATTGACCTTGAGAATTTAAACCTGCTGACCAAACGTTTCCATTAACATCTAGAAAAAGAGTGTGATAAGAGCCCATAGAAATTTGTTTTATAGGAGGCAATGTATTAACTAACGTAGGAATTATTACACTAGAAGATAATCCTAATTGATTATATTTATTATCTCCCCAAGCATATACCTTGCCATCTGTAGTTAAAAGAAACTTTTTATTATAACCTCCGTACACTTTTTCATAGGTCTGATTATAATCGGCTGCAACCTCGTTAAAAGCTGGCAATTGTCCGCTCACTGGAACACCGGCACTCATTTGAGTAACTAAATAACCTAAACCGAGCATACCATATGCATCGTATCCCCAAGAATAAACTTTATTGTCTTGTGTTAAAGATACACCGCTGAAATAACCTAAAGCAGAAGATTTTATATCAAACGTTCTTGTTGTTAAATCGGGATTAATGTTTTTAAGCTGATGGGGTCCATAAGTAGTATTCTTAGGATCACCCATACTGTAATAGGAATTGTGCCCAAAAATCCAATCTGATCCATTATCTAATAATAAGTGTCCGTGCAAGAATGTTCCTGAATTTACGTCTAAATCAATAACATTGCCGAAAGAAGAGAAATCCTTCACTAAATCAGGAGATGTGGCAGATCCTTCTCTATTAAGCCGTTCATTATTATTCCTTCCACCCCACGAATAGAATTTATTATCACTTGTAACCGCAAATGAAGAATATAAAGCAGCGGCTATATCTTTTACACCAGTAAGGGAAGGAACTTTTGTAAAAGTATTCTTAGAATTAACATCTATGGTAGCTAATTGTCCGTAACTATTTTTACCTAATGTAATAAAATTATTTTCCCCTACTTGAAGAATAGTATGTTCTACACCAACTCCTATATTAATTACGTTAGATATTCCTGTATAAGCGGCTACTTTACTATGCCAATCTACTCCCGAAGAAGGAATAATATTACCAATTTGCCCATAATCATTTGGGCCCAGCGCATAGAGTTTTCCTGACTCCCCTAATATTAATAGATTGTTATCTCCACTCTTTATATCAATAATCTTTTCAGTAGAATTTTCTAATTCAATTCTAACAGGATCATAATTAATGGAAGGGTAATAATATAGTTCCCCGCTTGCTGTTAAAAATGTTGGATATGTTGCCGCTTCAAATTTAGAAATTGTTAAATTTAAAGAGTTAGGTAAAGGTGTAGCAAAATCTTTTTTATTTTCACCCCATATATATAGCGTATTAGCTCTATCTAAGGCTAAAACATACCGTTTATTAGAATCTTGGGAGATATCAACAATGTCACTTAAATAAGTTTCTGAACCAGCAACCATCTTTTTTAAGCTTGAATTGTTACTACAAGTTTCAAAGGTTGCGCTTATAAGGGCGTAATTATTAAATTTATCTGAAGAAGTTGAATATGTAGTTTCACAAAGTCCTAATGCGCCATATCCTTTTAGACCGTTACCGAATTGAGAAGGGTAGTTACTTCCTGATGATATAACTCTTCCATCGTTTAATACAATATGCTGTGCGGTGTGTGTATTTACGTCTGTGTAACCACCTATATCAATATCTAAAATTGGGGAAGAACTGCTATATATCTTTACCGGTTTATAGCTTCCATCTCCCCAAAAATACACGTTATTAGATTCTGTTAAAGCTAAAGTTTTCATAGCGGAAACTTCTATTCTAATTACCTTTTCATTATTAAAATAAGCAGGGTCGATTCTTGTAGGAGAAGACTTATCTATCTTATCGTTTTGTCCTAACTGACCTACATCGTTTCTACCAAAAGTCCATACGGTACCATCTTTCTTTAAAATGACAGAAAAGCCAAGGCCCCCTCCTAGTTGAACTAAAGAGTTGCCAGCTGTATCCAACGCTTGAGTGTGTTCGGTTTGTAATTCAACAGGCACTACTTTTGTTAAGGAGAAAGGATGAATATTGGAGGGGAGAGTAGTAATAGTTACTAAAGATAGAGCCGATATACCAGTTATAGCGGTTTTTTTGATAAGACTAAGTATCTTAGTTATTTCGTTTACCTCCTTTCTTGAAAAATAAAAGCAATTATAAAAAAATTAGTTAAAAAAAGAGCTTGTCCTTTATAAAGACAAGCTCTTTTTCAATTTAAGGAGCATATGTGATTTCCCATATCAATGTTGCATTAAAGGTTTCACTTGATCCGCTATTTAAGGACACATCTGTTGGTATAGACAAATCTATATTGTTGTTTAACAATTCTAATTTTGTGTAAGAATCACTTACTGTATCCGTCTGAGAAATTAGTTCTACTGGAGTAGCTGTGACATTAATATCAGGAAATACTTTAGATACTTCATTGTCACGAGATAACTTCTTAATATTTTTTAATGTAAATGACTGAGGGGAGAAGTTACTTTGTTCTGAAGAAAAATTTGTCATAGATACCTTTATAGAATATGGGGTCACTACGTCTGAAAAATCTTCGTATTTTATATGTTCTACATCTAATGATATAGGATGAATAGGGTTAGAATCTCCAATTACACTTAGAGGAAAGTTCATTTGCCCAGGAGTTTCGAAGAGATTATAGCCGCTATGTTTATTAAATGATGCAACCTTTAAGTATGTACCGTTAAATAGAACCTCTAATTCATAGTTATATTGGCTGTCTGGGGAGGTTGAATCAAAATAATTATTATCTATTCCTGTATAGATGACCTCTCCATCTCTTAAAACACGGTAGTCTTGACTAATTTTAGAGTGTTCCCAAGAAAGTTGTACACCTTTTAAATTACTATTTAACTTAAAATTAGGGTTATATACTTCGACTTGAACATTTCCACCTATTGATTTTCCTCCTCGGGAATCTTTGACAAACATTTGTCCGGAATATAGCGTGTTTTCAATTACACTACTTGCATTTAAAGTCCAGTTGTTAATTAGACTATTTGCAATTCCGTTTTTGCTATTTGTAGAATTTAGAACAGTATTGGAGAGTTTTAATTCTAGGCTGACTGGATCATTATCATCATAGTGGGTATATTCAGTTGGTAAATTGTAATTTGTTTTATTTATTGATGGAATTAATATTTTTGAGGGGTGGCTTTGTAAGATAGGTTGATAATTAATGTTAGATACATTATAAGTTTCAAATGTTTCCTGATTATTTTCGTCGATTGCATAAAAAGAATAAATTCCATTCTGAGAAATAGGCAAAGAGGTTGTTGATAAATCTTTACCTGGTACTTTTAGTTCATCCATTGTAGCGGTTCCTTGTATCCACTTTTTCATCACTATGTTTGAAGCATCTAGAACGCTCACATTTAACGTTAAAGTATCTTGCTGCCATTTACTAGGTTCAGAAAAAACAAATTCAGGTGGGTCAACGTCGACATAATAAGGACCGCTTTTTAAGTATGTCATATTCCCAATGTTGTCATATGCTTCGATGTGTAAATATTCTTCTCCACTTTGGTCTATGGAGATTGTATCAGTCTTATTAACGTTTATAGGAGACCAATTTGTTGGGGCTAGTGTGGAATCGGTAATAGCATATCGGAAACCACGATAACCGGATCCACCAATATCATCAGCAGTTATTTTGACATTGACTGGAGATAATGACCACTTAGGTACACTTGTGATATCAACCTTTACTGTGGGTTTAATTTTATCTTGTACAGAAAAATTTATAGCGGCTTGCCCACTAACACCTGTATTAGTTGTTGCTTTAACAATAAGTGTATAGGAGCCTGGCACATAGTCTTGTAAAGGGATGGAAAATGTAAAAGGTTCTGTTGTTCCGTTAGTAGTATAAGTTTTAAATATAGTGGATTTTTGACCACTTTGGGATTCGATTTGATATTTTAATTCAACAGGGACTCCGGAAGCTTCGGAATATACTCCGCCATTCACTGTTAAAGTGTCGTTTATGGTAAGTATCTGATTGTCTTGAGTAGATAAGGTTACGTTAGGCGGAAAGGAAACAGTAATTGTATCGGAATTCACTTGAGATTGCGATAATCCAAGTTGACCTTCTGCGTCTGAGCCTGAAACGTATAAGTCACCAGAATTAGTAAGAACTAAAGCGTGATTTTTTCCTCCTGTGACCGCTTTTACATCAGAGATACCTGAAACAAGTCGGGGTTCATTTCTTTGAACTAAATCGCCCAAACCAAGTTGACCATATCTGTTATCACCAAAACTATAAAGTTCCCCGCTCTCTAAAACAGCATATGAAGAAGTTTTACCAGCACCAATTGCTTTTACATTAGATAAACTAGGAATTTTAGTGGGGATAGAAGGGGAAGTAGTATTCCCTAAACCTAATTGACCATATGTGTTACTTCCGGACGCCCAAACATTTCCTGAGTAGTCTAAAAAGAGATTGTGGTAACTTCCAAATGCAACCTCTTTAATAGGAGGCAGGGTATTCATCAATATAGGCTTTTCTGGATTTCCTGAAAACCCAAAACGATTGTTATAATTACTTCCCCACACATAAATCTTTCCTGTATTAGTGAGAAGAATATCCTCATAGTTTCCTGAATACGTTTTTATAAACTTTTCTTCGTTTGGTACTAATGGTTCCATAAATGCGAAACTACCAGCGGGTTCAACTACACCATTATTTAGTTCTGTTGTGGAATAGCCTAAACCTAGTAGTCTGGAAGCATCATACCCCCAAGTGAAAACTTTATCATTAAAACTAATCCCTGTACCGTGAAAGTTACCCTGAGAAGCAGCTTTTAATCGAAAATCTGTTTGTGTACTTGAAGAATTTCGATTAATTATAGGAGCGGTAAATGTGTAGTAGGCAGCTGTTGTACCTAATCCTTTCTTCCAGTTCTCACCGAAGTTCCAAAAGTCTCCATTCTCTAATAAAATACCTGCGTGAATGTAAGAATCACTAAAACCGTTTATATCAATAATTTTTGAGATAGAGGAGAAATCTTTTACAAGTTCTGGTTCATTTAAGGGGCCAGGTCTATCAAGAGCTTCCTTCGTGTACCTGCCGCCCCAAGAATAAAACTTGTTATCATTTGTAACGGCGTATGAAGAATAATTTACAGCGGCCATATCTTTAACATTTGAGAGCGAAGGAATTTTTGTAAATGTACTTTTAGAATTTTTATCAACTGTCGACAACTCACCATAACTGTTTCGCCCTAAGGTTCCAAAGTTTCCATCCTTATATTGAATTATTGAATGAGTTACTCCTGCGCCTATCCTAAGAACGTTATCTATACCGGTATACATTGCTACCTTGTTAGAAAAGCTAGCGCCGCTAGAAGGGATAATACTTCCCAGGTTTCCATATAAATTAGGGCCTAACCCATACAATTTATTTTCGGAATCTAGTACAAGTAAGTTATCTTGGCCACTTTTGATATCTACAATAGGGTTAGTGGAATTTTCTAATTTAATTTCTACAGGAGAAGCGGAGTAACTTGGATAGTAAAAGAGTCTTCCATCAGTAGTAAGAAAAGTAGGGTACGCAGACATTTCTATCTGTTTAATGTTATATTGAGCGGAGTTAGGAAGCAATGTAGGGAACAATGAAAGGGTTTCTCCCCAAGTATATAATTCTCCGCTTGAAGTATAAGCTAGCATTTTTCTATTACTTGGATTTACAGACATATCTATTACATTGTTAAATGGAACTGCTGTGCCGCTTTCAATACGTTTCCAGCTTGTATTGTTTGGGCAAGTTTCTAAAACCCCTGATTTGAGAACGAAATTATTAAAATTGTTAGTAGCAACACTTGTGGTATTAGTACAGGTACCTAGAGCTGAAAACCAACTATTTGTCCCTATTCCAAACGTACCGTAAACGTTGTTACCTGAACTTCTAATAAGACCTTCATTAGTTAAAATATGAAAGGCAGCAATGGTATTAACATCGCTCTTTCCGGAAGCTTCAATATCTAAAACCGGCAAGCTATTATAGATTAGAGCTGGTTTTGGACTTCCATTGCCCCAATAATAAACTTTATTTTTATCTGTTCTTGCCATAACTGTAATTGAACTTACTTCTATTTGTACGACTTTTTCATTATTAAAATAACTGGGATCTATTCTGGTTGGAGCAGAGCGGTCTATAAAGTCATTTTGACCTAATGTGCCAAATTCATTTCTGCCAAAAGTCCATACTGTGCCATCTTCTTTTAATATAACTGAAAAGTTTAAACCGCCAGAGAGCTGTACGCTATCAATAGATGATAATGCTTTACTGCTCAAGCTGTGTAGAAATTCGGGAGTATGTTTCTCAAGAAATGTAGGGATCCATTTATTAGGGGTAGAGGAAGCGATTAAAGCTAAGACCAAACCGCTTATACCAATTTTTTTAATCCATCTGGTATGTATTTTATTAATAGGTTTCATCTCCGTTCGTCGAAAATATTTGTAATTTTAAAATGTATTATTCAGAGGAAGAGGAGTTTCCTTTGGGAGAAAAATAAATTAAATAAAAAAAGAGAGCCTTACCCGAAGGTTAAGCTCTCTTCAGCAGGTACCTGCTCAGTCGAATCATTAGTGGAAGGTTCTACAGATGGCTGAGTTTCAGACTGCTCTGGAGTTTGTGTGCCAGTTTCAGTTGAAGTTTCAGTTTCTGAAGGTGTCTGAGCTGATTCTGTTTCTGTTTCGGATGATGTTTCGGCAGGTGGAGTTGAAGTTGATTCAGTTGGTGCTTCAGTAGCGCCCGAATCTTCTTGGGTATTACCACAGTATTTTTTAATTGGAACGTCTTTGTATACTTCAACTACTTTTCCTTGATCATCTTTTTCAAAGGTTAAGATTTTTTCGTTTTCATAATAATAACCATCTTTTTCACAAGTAGCACTCATATCAACATTTGAATTGTCGATTGAAGAAGAATTATCGGATGTTTCATTATTTGAATTAGTGTCATCCTTGTTAGAACTATTGTCATCTTGTTTATCTACTTCTTTGCTATTGTTATCATTGTCTTTATCTTTATCTTTATCTTTATCTTCCGTTTTATCATTACCGGTTTCTAACCCTGCAACATACTCAGGAGGAAGTTCAGATAAATCGTTATCGCTTTGTGAAGAATCATCGATAGAATTACTATTGTCATTAGAATCGCTGTTGTCATTAGAATTGCTATCTGTATTCTTGCTTGGTATGTTTGGCAAAGTAATAGGCTTATCGGTGATATTAGTAGGAGTATCTACTTCATCCTCGTCAGTAGGTAACTCGACTTCAGGAACCTTAGGGTTTCCAACAACGTTTTCTACGTTTTTAGATAGTTCAGGTTCAGTAGAAATGATATTTGATTCTAAGTCTTTAGAATTACTAAGAACATTTCCTCCGACACTTAGTTCGCTGTCGTTACCTTTGTTACTGTCACCTGTTAGCATTGCAACACTACCGGTTACATCTAAAGAGTGACTTAGTGACGTATCCACTTTGCTAATAGGTAGTGGAATTGTCTGAGTCAAAACGCCAAGCGCAGCTAAATTTCCAATGTCATCATTAGCAAGATAAAAATTACTGATATTGCTAAGATTGTTATCGAAGTAACTGCCATTTAAATCGTTATTATAACCAGGAGTATTAACAAAGGCACCAGTTAAACCGCTAGATAATATAGTAGATAGGCTGTTGCCTGTATCTTTATTATTCTCAGAAGGAGACACATATAAAGATTGTTGCTCCCCAGTATTAACTAGAGCTACGGAATTATCATTACCAATGATGTCTGTAATAGAGTCTTTTTTATCATTTTGTTTATCATCGTTATTTTTTCCTTTAGATGCTAAACCCGGTGAGTGGTTAATGCCGTAGTTTTCCGTATCTCCATCTTTATTTAATTCAAAGGCATTTTCCAAAAAACCTTCCCCAGCTAACGCTTTGGCTACATATGTATCAAGGTCTAATGAAAAGAATAGCAGTAAGCCAGTAGCTAAAGCTGCGCCTTGGAATATAAATTTAGGAGTGGCGATGCGTTTTTTCAATTTGTTTAATACACCAGGGATTTCAATATCTGATTCGCGAAACCAAATTTCTTCCCCGACATAGCATAGTTGAGGGTCTTTACGAATTTTCAAAAATTCACCTTCAGGTGTTAATACTGCAACGTGTTTTTTGAAAAGTTCGAGTACAACGCCATTTTTCATTTTATACTAACCCCTCCAAAAGATAACTTTGAATCTCAGAGTAAGGACCAATTAATAAGAGTGACATAGCGATAAGATAGAATTTATTGGCGCGAAGAAATTTATTCTGTACGTCAAATTCTTTAGCAATCGACTTGTCAGGCAACTTCTTTGTCGTAAGAAGCGTCTCTTTAAGAGAAGGTGTACTAGACACGTGCTTAGCAATTGCTAATGCTTTTTCTCTTTCGTCCTTCTTCTTTGGTTTTTGTGATACAAGAATTGAAAATGATAAGTTAAAGCTAGTTAATTCTTTTGAAAAAGCAGCTATTTCATCTTTTCTTTTGATCACAACATTGCTTTTACTAGCAAGTTCTTTTTCCTTAACATCTGCCGCTTCTTTAACTTTTGGGTAAATGTTTTCTTTACCACGCGAAAGAGTAGAAGACGAGTCTTGGTTCTTCCGGTAATTTTGTTCAATAATCAAAATTAGCCCTCCTCCCCATATCATCTATCAAACACACAAGGAGTATTTTCTCGTATTTTTCATTTAATTTCAATGGTAATAATGTAACGACATTGTAATAAAAAAGGCATATATCGTATTAAAGCGGTATCAAATGACCTATTTTACCTAAAATATTCTTGTCTTTCCACTAAATTTTTTTCGTAGAAAAGGCTATTTTTAAATGAAATTATGCAAAGAAAATCAATTTAAACCAATAAAAGGTACTTGCACTTTTTGTTTTTTAGTCAAAAATATTTTTAGATAAAAATGGAGAGTGGATACTCCGTTTGAATGAAACAAAAAATGCACATAATAACTTCTGGTTGTGTAAATTTTTTCTATCTTTTTTACAAACAAACTTTATAATTAACAGTAAGGGGATAAAACGTGAAAGAGACGACGGAAAAGGGGGAGAATAGTGGGTAATTTAGATTTCAAAAATGGGATTCTTAAGAAGAATAAGCTGGAGCAGTATGAAGATAACTTAATTGTTCACGGTTTTTTTGATCAAGAGGAAATTCTCAAAGTTGAGTACAATCAATACACACTAACTGTTAAATACGTTAGCGAAGGAAATATATTTAGAATATTAATATTAAAAGACGAAAATTATTTTATACCATTAGTGAAACAAGAAGTAGGGGATTACGAAAGTTTAATCTTTTTTCTAAAGGAGTACATAAAGCTTTTAACTCGTTCTGAGAAAATTTAAGGAATACATACATAAAAAATAAAAAAGACTCTTTTCAGAGTCTTTTTTTGTTAAGAATTAAAGTTTTATTCTACTGGTTCGGTACTGCTTTCTTTTGTTTTGAAAGTTCCTTCCAGAGACTCAAGTTTTCGCAATGTAGATTGTGCTTGTTCCATCATTTCTTTTATTTTAGCAATGCTGTTTACTCGCTCACTCTCGGTTCTAGGATTAAAATCTTTAGCTAAGGATCTCTTTGTATGTCCCAAACTAATTAAGCGTCCATTAAAGTCTTTGGATTTTTTGCTAATTCCTAATACTTCCATATATTCTTCCAAATTAATTTGCGGATCAGATAAGAATTCTATAATATCATTATCATTGGCTTGCTTAAGAAATTCTTTATTCCTCAAGATGTCTCGGCTAATTTTTTTATCCGCCATTTTATTTAGCATATGCTTACGGATAAAGTTTTCCTCTAATTCTTCAATCACATCAGGGTGAAGTTTTTTTAATTGCTTCATCCAGTTTACCAGTTCATTTAAAGAAGACATATTAACCATATTCTTCTCTATTTCGTATTGGATTTCAGGAATTTTAAAGTAACTAAAAACGTTAATATATTGCTTAACTTGGGAGTCGCTTACTCCATCAATCTTTTTAGCGAATTGACTAACAGGTGGTTGTCCCCAAGCCATCCATAGGTCATATATATATCTTCCCCAATCAAATGGTGACCAGTTTACTCTTCCTGCTTGAAGGCTAGCAATTCTCTCGCGCTCTTCCTCTTCGGTAAGTGGTCTATCTACAACATAAATAGGTATATGTGTCATAAGTCTATCTTGATTTTCAGGTTTTTTATTAAACTCTTTCGCCGCTCTTAAACGTCTATGTCCACCAAGAAGAACATATCTAGAGCCTCTCTTATAGCCTGGTAAAGGTTCTTCCCATCCTCTTTTGTCGAGAATATCTTGCAATTCTTCAGTTCGCACTAGGTCATTTTTACGTGGATTAAGTGGATTAGCGACAACTTTTTCAATCTCTACATTCACTATTATTCTCTCATCCACAATATATTCATTAGAATTATCTTGTCTATTAATAGAATCGGTTTCAGAAGTGTTATTCTCTTCTAAATTCAATTTCGCTTGAGAATCAATTGTATTTGGCATTAAATTACTCCTTCAATGGTTGGTTTCTCACTCTAGTTTTTTAATGAAAACAAATTTATCTTTATAGTTACATTCTAATAAATCATTTTATAAAGTCAATTGGTAACAGGTGGGTATATTAGACTATTTATTTTGAAAAACGCATTGAAATATTCCTTATAATGGTTTAGCACCTTATATTTTTTTGTGAAAAAAAATATAAGGTAAAAATCTGTCTTACAAAATTCCTATAATAGTTAGAGAGAAAATTTATAACTTTGTACCTGTAATAGGTAACATTTATTTAGAAGATATAAAAATAAAAAAATTAGTTAAAGGGTTGAAAGTCAAAAAAAGAAAAGAACATAATGTAGCACGTAATGATAGGGAAGCTTTCTAAATGAAATAAAAAGCCTATCTTTTAAAGGGAAACATTGATAAAAGAAGTTCAATCTCAATATACAAATAGAGGAGAGAGTCATCTTATGAAAATGTCTATCCATCGTGCTTTGGCAGAGTTAAAAACTCTAAATAAAAGAATCGAAAGAGCTACAAACGGTAAATTTGTTGCTATGCAAATTGGTGACGAACCACCTCGTTCTTACAAAACAGTAGCGGAATTTAATACAGAAGCAGGCGCTTTCTATAGTTCAGCAAAAGCTTTAATTGCAAGACGTAATGAAATTAAAGCTAAAGTCATTGCTTCGAATGCTGTGACTAAAGTGAAAATAGGAAAAGAAAAAATGACTGTTGCAGAAGCTATTGATCGTAAAGACAATGGCATTAAGTATGATAAGGAATTACTAAATTCTTTAAGAAATCAATTGAATCAAGTTGAACGTCAAATTGAACTGGAAAGACAATCAATGGAAGCTAGACTTGAAAAACGAATTGAAGCTGATTTGGGAAGTAAAGATCGCAAAGCTAATGCAGCTGAAGTGGAATCAATTACCGAATCATTTTTGAAGCGTTACAAACCAATGATGGTTGATCCAATTGCAATTAAACAAGAAATTAAAAATTTAACTGAGCGAATTGAAGAATTTGAAATGGAAGTAGACTTTATTCTTTCAGAATCAAATACTTCTACGACAATTGAAGTTCAAGATTAATACATAGAAGATTTATAATATACATATAAAGGTTTGCTTTAAGACTAAACCTTAATGTCTCTAATTATTATATTGCCGCTTATTCGAAAATCTTTGAATCAAATGCGTTTTTATACTGACGATATAGTATAACTTTACTTAAAACTTACATCCCTTCAACAGGAGTACAGGTAAGAGTTGAATAACTAATACATATGGTGTTGAAAGCTCAAAAAGTAAAGATTAACGTATATAAGTTTACATCTTAAAGTTTTTTAGGATTAAAGCTTAGAATTTAAAGTAGGGAATAAACAGTTAAGCTGTATTTGTTTGATACAAATAACAAACACAACATCATATTAGTTAGTTAGTTGGTTTGTTCCCTTTAAAGTTCGATAAAATCCAAGGTAAAAGGTCTAATGAGTGCTCATTTGTAAACTCTATCGATTACCTCTTGGCTGAATAGGCGGCAATATTATTTGGGCCCTTAGCTCAGCTGGTTAGAGCAGACGGCTCATAACCGTCCGGTCGTAGGTTCGAATCCTACAGGGCCCACCAATTACTTAAATAAATATAAATACAACATAAATTATTTTTTGTATCTATTTGCTACTTATTCGAAAATCTTTAGACCAAATGCGTATTATACTAACGATAAAGTATAACCTTACCAATTCATATTTGAATTTTCTAGAAGAAAAATCCGAAGATATGTAGGACATATACCTATATCAAACTGGGGTAAAAGTTGAATATTAAAAGGTAAGCGCTAAAAGAAAAGGTTTTAAAGTTTTTATTAGGAATTAAAGTGTAAGTGAGAAAGATGGAAGTCAAACATACATATTCGTTTGTATCAACAACAAACCGAAACCCATTTAGATATAGTTGTTTGCTTCCGAAAAGTTTGATAAAACCCAAGGTTAAAGGTCTTGTAAGTGCTCATTTGTGGACTTCATTGATTACCTCTTGGCTGAATAGGTAGCAAATTAATAATTCGAAAATAAAAACAATAAAAAAATTTATTTTTTACCTTTTTTAAAAAAAAGGTTGAAAAAATAAAGTGCGAAAGTATATAATCCATAAAGTAAATCACATTTAGTTTTTAAATTTTAAATCTGGACCCTTAGCTCAGCTGGTTAGAGCAGACGGCTCATAACCGTCCGGTCGTAGGTTCGAGTCCTACAGGGTCCACCATTTACACCCAATAGTTTAAAGGAAGAACATCTTTTGGATAGTGTACATATGCCATTAGAAGGGCTGGTTCAATTCCAGCATTGGGTTCCAATAGATTTATGGAGGAATACCCAAGTCCGGCTGAAGGGATCGGTCTTGAAAACCGACAGGGGTGTCAAAGCCCGCGGGGGTTCGAATCCCTCTTCCTCCGTTCAAACATATGTCTGTCAAAGTGAAGTTTAGAGAGCAATGCTTGTCGAAAACCGCTCCTTTGAGGACGTTAACAACTAAAATATCTTCAATTATAGAATTTACAGGATCGTTTATTTTTAAAGACTCGAGAATTACGCTCTATATGTAAAACGTTCTATATAATGATTTATTTAATGACTACTATGTATGGAAAACGAATTCTCTTTCAATAAAATTTTGTACCTGTTGTTTTGAAGTGTTTAGCGTCCTGAGAAGTAAACAACCTGAACTTTTACATCTCAGGGGGATGAGTGAGACGAGGGTAGCTTGCCAAAGTTGGCATCTACATACCAAGTGAAGTATACAATTCAGGTTTTGTTACTTACTAAGCTCACTTAAATCAGTTGGTGGGAACTGATTTTAACAACAAAAAGTTAATATGCTATTTTTATACTATGGAGAAGTACTCAAGTGGCTGAAGAGGCGCCCCTGCTAAGGGTGTAGGTCGTGTAAGCGGCGCGAGGGTTCAAATCCCTCCTTCTCCGCCATTATACATATCTACTCGTACCTTAAAAGGTAGATATAACTGCCGATGGTTAAATCACAGGTGTAAACCCTGTCGAGTGGCAAAGTTTGTTAATAACTCTATGAAATCAAGCTATACATTTGACAAAACTAACTGACA
>Ga0268252_1000086_pt1 | contig 57436 bp, 63 predicted proteins | sample AgamicMgSfrz_FD_200244 | JGI IMG/M metagenome (GOLD analysis project Ga0268252, IMG submission 200244) | Agave microbial communities from Guanajuato, Mexico - Mg.Sf.rz (v2) (version 3) | ecosystem: Host-associated > Plants > Phyllosphere > Phylloplane/Leaf | place: Guanajuato, Mexico | collected... | reverse complement strand
GTAATTGTACAAATACTTCCTGAAGAAGCCATGGCTTCAACATCACCAGCACCAGCAACAGCATTCATTTCAACCTCTGTCAATTCCGCAAAAGCATCTCCAGCTGGATGATTTACTTGTCCAGCAACGGATGTTCTATACATAGGATCTTTCCAAGCACGAACTAAAGTCTCATTACTCATCATTTTTAACTCCATTCTAATATTTAATTTTTGTTACTTAGAAGCAAGGGAAGAAGCAAGTCCAAGAGCAGTTTGGACATTCGCCTGTAATTGTACAAATACTTCCTGAAGAAGCCATGGCTTCAACATCACCAGCACCAGCAACAGCATTCATTTCAACCTCTGTCAATTCCGCAAAAGCATCTCCAGCTGGATGATTTACTTGTCCAGCAATGGATGTTCTATACATAGGATCTTTCCAAGCACGAACTAAAGTTTCATTACTCATTGTTATCACCTCCTTACAAATTATGTTATACCATATTAATGTACTAGCTTACTAGTACAAAATGGAAATATTAAGAAACCTTTAGATTAATTTTAATGATATATTTCAAGGTATAGTTTAATATTTGCATCTTCCTTTATATTAAAGATTAGAGAAAATACAATCTCTCTCTAATGTTTATGTAAAACATAAATATCCCTCTTGAAAATTTCATATTATAACCATATAATGTAACTTATTTACAAGGGTGGGTACGTATGAAGGCTATTCTATTATCTGAAAATGACATTTTTATAAAATTTTTCAAAAATATTTCGCAAAAAAGTAATATTAGAGTAGTTCTTACTAAAAAAATAGGGGATATAAAGTCCATAATTTGTAAAGAGACAGTGCTTGTATTTTTAGACATAGGAATTGAGGATATATCGAAAGACACAAATGACTTGGGAGAATTAAAGACAACGCTAAATATTCCTCTCATAGTAGTAGATTCGAATCAATTACAATTCCTACAAAAGTCTACTTGTATTTTGTTTGACAACTTAATGTCAAGTTATGTCGGTTTAAAAGAAACATTTGTTGCTCATAACCACAATCAACTAATAAAATTAAGTTCTTCTCTTCAATTTGATATAGGAAGGCACTGCATATTAAAAGAGAATAAGGAGTTTTATCTATCTCCTCAAGAGTCTAGAATTCTATTTTTACTCTGTACTGATATAGGAAAGACTTTTACTAAACAAGAATTAATTCAATTTGCAGATTTAACCAATCGTTCACCTCTGTATGTACATATTAATAAATTAAGAGAGAAGCTTGAGGATACCCCTTCTAAGCCACAACTAATCATAACTGAACGTGGAAAGGGATATAGGTTGTCTAAATAAAGAAGCTATTGTAGGAGTCACATAACATAATTAAGAGTTAAATTTTAAAGGGGAATTTCTACAAAGTCTTCATTTCTTAATTCCTTTAAAGAAAAGGTGATCTCATGAGTCATATTGATAACGTAGTAAAAACATTAAATAATAAGGGAATTCCTGTTCGGAAAGTAAATGTGAGAAATGATAAGCTTCAAAAGTGGTGTCTAATATCTGATCCTAAAAAATTCTGATTATAAGTTATATTTAAGAGGTTATCTTACATAATAAAAATATCATGTTTTCCTTAATTAATATGATTAATTGTTATTAAATTGGTTCTGCTACAAAAATCTCAAGAGAATTGAAAGTAATTTCTAAAACACTAGTATTACAAGAGAAGGGTGCAATCAGCCTAGCCCCACTATCAACCTAATGTCATTGTGTTCGCTTTAAGACATTAACTATAGTAAAAAATTAAGTTTTCGTAGCTTAGCAGAAATGATGAAGGAATGCGTGTGATGTGTTGGGTTTATTAATAAGATTCTGAATTATTTAAGTAGGTACGGTGAAGCATTAATAACAACGAACACGTTTTGATAGGGTGATAAGGCGCATGTAAAAATATGTTGTACGTATTATATTGCATTGTATCCCAAACAATCGGACGTATATGACGTGTATTTAAGCCCCAAAAAAGTGAGGACACAAACGCCATTTGTAGCGTCAGGGTAATGCGATGATGAGATAGTAATTGAACTGAACTTAATTGTGAAAGAAGATTTCTTGGTGCTTCATGATGAAAAAATTAAAAGAGCCCTTTTATATTAATGGCTCTTTTTTTGACATGAATTTTATTTTACTCTTCTCAAAATGGTAAGTCCCATCTACTTGAAATAACAATCTATATGTTCCAGATTCTAAAAGAATTAAACAAACACATATAAAAAGTAGGATAAGCCGGTTTCGTTGGATATGTATTTTGAATTCATATCTTTTGTATGGCATAATTTTCTAGAGAGAAAGGAGTGAGAGTGTGCGGAAAATATTAATTATTGAGGATGATCCCAAAATCGCGGGGCACCTTCAGTCGTATATGCGGAACTATGGCTACAATGCCACCCTCGTGAAGAATTTCGATGATGTGATGGAAGAGTTTCATAAGCAAAAGCCAGACCTTGTATTATTGGATATTAATCTTCCTAGCTTCGATGGTTATTACTGGTGCAGGCAAATACGAAAGGAGTCTATCTGTCCAGTTATATTTATATCTGCGCGAGTAGGGGAGATGGATCAGGTGCTGGCACTTGAAAATGGCGGCGACGATTTTATCACAAAGCCTTTTCACCCTGAAATTGTAATGGCGAAAATTCGTAGTCAGCTTCGCCGTGCCTACGGCGAATATGCCTCAAAAGTCCAAGAACGAATTTTAGAGATAGAGGGGTTAAAGCTGTTCCCTGAAAGGATGGAACTGTCATTTCGCAATCAAACAATCCTGCTGTCAAAAAAAGAAACAGATATAATCGAAAGTTTACTAGAACGATATCCTCGTGTTGCCGGTCGTGAAGATTTGCTAGAAAAACTATGGGATGAACAAGTTTACGTGGATGAAAACACCCTAAATGTAAATATTGCAAGAGTAAGAAAAAAATTTGAGGAAGTTGGACTTTCAGGTTTGGTAGAAACAGTTAGAGGTGCTGGCTACCGTCTAATCGTCACATGGTAAAAGGTTGGAATAAAATGAAATTATTCTTTAGAGAACATACTTTTTTAATTGCTGTACAAATCGTACAATTTTTTGTGGTTCTTGCCATCTATTGGCTTGACGGTTATCGGTATCTTCTCCCAGCCTTCTATGCAATCTTTCTTGGGTTATTCTTTCTCGTAGGTTACCTTGTTTACCACTATTTAAGCCGCCGAAAGTTTTATAAGAGGTTAACGAACGAACTTTCTTCACTGGATGATTCCTTCCAAACAACAGAATCTTCCCCAATCTCACAGGCGCTTGATTATTTGCTAAAGGGTCAGTACAAGCATTATCAAACTAGAATAAAAGTGTTAGAGTCAAAGCAAGACGAGCACTTAAAATTTATGGATCAATGGGTACATCAGATGAAAACACCTCTTTCTGTCATCGAATTGACCGCTCAAAACTTAGATGAACCTGACTCTTCAAATATTCGTGAGGAGACAGACCGAATGAAAACCGGCTTAAACACGATTCTCTACATGGCAAGACTTCGGACCATCGAACAGGATTTCCATATTAAACCTGTAAATTTGTCCAGGATGATTAAGGAAGTAAATAGTGAAAATAAAAGGTTTTATATACGGAATCAAGTATATCCGAATGTCCTACAGCAAAACAAAGAAATGATTGTTGAGACAGATGAAAAATGGCTGTTCTTTATTGTTTCACAGCTAATTAATAATGCAGTCAAATATTCTAAAGGGATGAGCAATAGAGTTAATATTACCATTTTTGAAAAAGAAGGAGAAGCTGTTTTAGAGGTGAAAGACTTTGGTGTTGGGATTCCTGAAACGGACAAGCGCCGTGTATTTGACCCCTTTTATACAGGTGAAAATGGAAGGAAATTCAGAGAATCTACAGGTATGGGCCTGTATTTAGCGAAGGAAGCAGCTGACCACCTTGATCATCGACTTGAACTTGAATCCAAATTGGGTCAAGGATCAGCCTTTCAAGTGATTTTTGGCAAAACGCAAAACCTTACAGGGATGTAAGATAAATGAAAGGAAAATCGATTTTTTAAAGATTACATAAAAGGTATACTGATCACAATTCAACTGTATGGAGAGGAGAACTTGTGATGTTAAAAGTAAAACAAGTAAGTAAGATTTATGAAGGGAAAATTGCCTATCGTGCGTTAACGGATATAAATTTAACTATTGATGAAGGAGAATTTGTAGGAATTATGGGCCCATCAGGAAGTGGGAAAACAACACTTCTGAACATGATTGCTACAATTGATGAACCAACAACAGGAGAAATCTTAATCAATGAAAAGAACCCACATATATTAAAAAAAGACGCATTAGCAAAATTTCGCCGTCGCGAATTGGGCTTTGTCTTTCAAGACTTTAATTTACTTCATACCTTAACGGTTGAAGAAAATATTGTCCTACCATTAACATTAGACGGAAAAAAAGTGAGCGAAATGAAGGAAAAGGCATATGAAATTGCCGGAAAATTAGGGATTAAAGGCATTATGAAAAAACGGACGTATGAAATATCTGGCGGACAAGCGCAAAGAGCAGCTGTGGCGAGAGCGATGATTCATACTCCTAAGCTGCTATTAGCAGATGAACCAACAGGAAATCTTGATTCTAAGTCTTCAAAAGATGTTATGGAAATGCTTGAGTCTATTAATAAAAATGAGAAGACAACAATGATGCTTGTAACACATGAGGCGCAGGCTGCGAGCTATTGTAATCGGGTCATCTTTATTCGTGATGGTAAGTTCTATTCGGAAATACACCGTGGTGATAACCGTCAGGCCTTTTTTCAAAAAATTATAGATACACTTTCTTTACTAGGAGGGGATGCACATGACCTTTCGACAGTTCGCGTTTAACAACGTCATACGTAATAAAAGGTTATATGCAGCCTACTTTCTTAGCAGTTTATTTACTGTCATGGTCTTTTTTACATTCTCTATTTTTGCGAACCATCCTGTATTAAGTGAGGATGATATGAGCTCAAGCGTAACGACAGGAATGAATGCAGCAGCAGGAATTATTTATGTGTTTTCCTTCTTTTTTGTCTTATATTCGATGAGCTCTTTTTTACAGTCCCGGAAAAGAGAGTTTGGTTTATTAATGATACAAGGTATGTCAATAAAACAAATTCGTTTAATGGTGTTTTTAGAAAATATGCTCATTGGATTTTTAGCAACACTAGGCGGCATAATCCTTGGCCTTGTTTTTGCAAAGGCTATTTTACTACTAGCTGAAAATGTATTGATTATTGAACATGCGCTATCTTTTTATTTTCCAGTCAAAGCAATTATAATCACTTTTGTTTCCTTTATGATTTTATTTTTCTTTATTTCTTTATTTGTTACGTATGTTCTGCGTAGTAAAAAGCTGATTGAATTAATTAAAGGCAATAAAATGTCAAAGGGTGAGCCAAAAGCGAATCTTTTTTTAACACTGTTAGCTGTACTCTTATTAGGAGCAGGTTATGGTGGTGCCTTATTAGCAAAAGGAGTGGTGGTTGTAGCTGCAATGATCCCAGTTATCATCGTTGTTTGTATTGGCACCTACCTGTTATTTACGCAATTAAGTGTTTTTATTATTAGAAGGTTAAAGAAAAATGAACGCGTTTTTTGGTCTAAAACCAATATGTTGCTGTTTTCGGACTTAGCTTTTCGAATGAAGGATAATGCACGAACTTTTTTCATGGTAGCCATGGTTTCAACAGTCGCATTTTGTGCAATTGGTTCTTTATTTGGATTTCAAACCGTCCTGACATCAAGCGTAAAATCTGCTAATGCCAATACGTTTTCTTATAAGACATCTGAAGAAAATGAAGAACAAAATGTTGCGTTTATCAACAAGACTTTAAAGGAAGAAAAGATTGAAACAGATTCAGCGCATACAGTATTACGCTCTTATGAAATTGGCGGGGATACAATTCTTATTGCCAATCAATCTGATTTTAACCATTTTGCTGAACTTATCGGGGAAAATTCCATTAACTTAAGAGATGGGCAAGTTATGGTTGTGGAATTTAAAGGTACAGACTTCGGACAAAAGAAAGACCTGCTAGATAGAAAGATTACACTGAATTCGGGTTCAACTTTAAAGCCAAAAGAAGTCATTTACTCAAATGCCTTACCTGCCTCAGGTTCATATTATATTGTGTCAGACGAAAATTATAAACAGCTTCCTAAACCAAAGGATCAACAAAGCTATTATGCTTGGCAAGCAACAAATGGAAAAGAAAAGGTAATGGCTGCCTCTGAAAAGCTATACAAGAAACTGAAAAGGTATGAGATTACATCAGTAGATTATGAAATATATGAAATCATGAAAGGCTACGGTCCCATCTTATTTGTCGGACTATTTATCGGAATCGTTTTTTTCGTATCAGCTGGTAGTTTCCTATACTTCCGGCTTTACATGGACTTGGATGAGGATAAACAAAAATTCAAGTCGATATCAAAAATGGGGTTAACCGATAAAGAGCTAAAAAAAGTATTAAACAGGCAAACCATGGTGCTGTTTTTTGCACCTATAATTGTCGCCCTCATCCATGGAGCTGTAGCCCTTACAGCATTATCAAGCCTGTTCTACTTTAATCTATTTAAGGAATCTGTTATTGTTCTAAGTGTTTTCTTAGTTATTCAGATTGTTTACTTCTTCATTGTACGCTTTTTCTATACAAAACAGATTAAAGCTTCAATTTGAATTTAATACCAATACAGTAAGAAAGGATCAGACAAAGTCTGATCCTTATTTTTAAAACATAAATTGACACTAGGGTGATGATAAGGCTGGTGGTAAGGTTGTTGATAAGACTGAGGCTATTGTTGTCTGTTAAAAGTATCAGCATGATAAAATTGGCTCTGGTGCAAAAATACAACCTAGCTTGAAACAAATCTTTTAAACTTGGACATACTGATACTATTACTCTAAAAAAGGAAGTGATCGGTATGGAAAAGCAAAATTTATTTAAGTGGAAACACTATCAACCTGATATCATTATGTTAAATGTAAGATGGTACCTACGGTATAACCTCAGCTTTCGTGATGTAGTGGAAATGATGGAAGAACGAGGGTTATGTATGGCTCGCTCATACAACAATTATGCGCTGGGTTCATCAATATGGCCCTGAATTAGATGAGCGAGTACGGCGTCACCTTAAGACAATTAATGATTCTTGGCGAGTGGATGAGACCTATATAAAAGTAAAAGGTCAATGGATGTATCTGTATCGTGCCGTTGATTCAGAAGGAAATACAATTGATTTTTACCTAAGTAAAACAAGAGATCATAGGGCTGCAAAGCGCTTCTTCAAGAAAGCTTTGCGGTCTTTTCATGTTTCCAAGCCCCGTGTGATCACAGTAGACAAGAACCCAGCCTATCCTATAGCCATTGAAGAGTTGAAGAACGAAAAAAAGATGCCTGTAGGCACCCAAATAAGGCAAGTCAAATATCTCAATAACATTGTGGAACAAAATCATCGTTTTATTAAAAAGCGAGTTCGTTCAATGTTAGGCTTAAAATCCTTTCGCACAGCTACATCCATTATTTCTGGAATAGAAGCAATCCATATGATAAAAAAGGGGCAACTTGTTCTACGGGACAAGTCTGTCCGAAATCAAATGAAATTCATCTATCAACTATTTGGAATGGTTGCCTAAGAACAGATTTAGTTAGGAATCTATATGCTTCTTTCAAATGTACTTAATCTTTGCACCAGAGCCGAATAAAATTAATATTACTTCTAACTCAATAAATAATAGAAAAATCTATATCATAAACTAAAGTATTTGATAAAGTATTTTAGTTAAAATTGTTTTAACTATTACTTCTATTGTAGAAAAACTATCTATTTGTCGTCACTAAGTGTAAATAGTGAAACCTTAATAATAAATGAAGTAATTTAGAATTTACTTAACGGACAATAAAACGAAGTTGAGGTTATTTTCTATAAATATAGTTAATGACAACATTTATTTTTAAAGGTATATGTATATGAATCTACAAATCTGGCCAGACTAATAATGTATTCCCCCTATTCCAATAAATTTGAAAATCCTTTGCCTACTTGGGCAAAGGGTTCTTTTTGTATATGTGTATTTGAAATTAATATAGCAGATATTTTAGGTAACATTTTGTTATTTATTGTTAAATTTGGTATATTATTTAATAGACACGTAAATGGGGGATAAAAAATGAGTTTGCTAATAGTAGGTATCATTATTATTTTGTCGGTCGTTGCAGACTATTTTATTTTCGATTACGACGATAAAAGATGGGGCTGGCTAAAAGGGTATTCTAAACCTGTAAGAATAGGGATTATCAGTTGCTACTTAGTCATTTCATTTACTATTTACTTTGCTTTAAGCCTTAAATATATCTCTTAAGGCTTAAAGTCTTTTTTATTTATATTCCGTACGTTTCTTGTTAACATAAAACGTATTATCGGGACTTAAAAGAACAAGCAGCTTAAATTAAGCTGCTTGTTCTAATTTTATAATTATCTTCAAAAGTTTATCCAATATAAGTTGACCACAGCAATTAAACCAAAAGATATAAAGCCCACAACTTTTACAGGGTGGGTAAGTTTATATTCAATAAAAGGATTAACTCTTCTTATCACCTCTGCAAAGAGTAAAGTACCTATGGATGCCAGAACTACCCCAAACAATAAAGCATTATCTTTTAGCTTAACGAAATCGAAAATTACATAAATAAGAAAGATCCATAGATAAGCTAAAAATGTATTTAAAACAATGGATAATAAATAATCTTTGTTTTTCATAATTTACTCCCGTTACAATTTTTCTTCTTCGCTTCTTTTGTCACTATGACTATACTTATAACAACTAATAATATTAAACCTTCTCCTATAATTATTAATCCCTTTATATATACGTCCAGAACATCAAATCCAGTCATTTTATAAAAGGCGTAAGAAAATAAAAATGAACCAAACAACACAGTAGTTAAAGAAATTAAAAGAGAAGTTATTCTTTTTTCAAAAGCTATACTTACGAAAGATATTAAAGCCAAAACTATTGCAATACCTGAAGAATTATTAAGAATAAAAGACATATGCATCCCCTCAATAACTTACCTTTTTATACCATTTTAACATAAATATTCTTAAAGAAACGCTGTATATGACATACAATCGTAGTTACCATAATCAACATTCTAAGAAGCGTCAAAAAGCCACTTCAGAGTCTCATCATTATGAAGTGGCTTTTAATTAATATATAGCGTAACTTTTAAATTTTAGTGTTAGCAGAGTAGAGATCAACTACATTAGGAACACTCTCATAAACAGAACTAGCATACTCTTGAAGTTTTTTTAGAAAAAGTAGAATCTCAGTACCTTCCATTTTGGCATGAGTGAGATGAAAGATATTATCTTTCCCAATAATTAGCTCATCTACTGATAAATATAAAGGCAACGTTCGAAATACATACCAGGGATAATAAAGAGAGACGAATGTTTCTCTAAAATAAATGCCATTTTCACCAATAATAATCCCGTCTGTTTTCTTTAATGGAAACGTACATAAAAAAGCAACAATCTCTTTATTAGCTTGTAAATTAAAATACTTTATTATTTTCTTTTTTAAATCTGAAGAAATATGCTGATCTACTAACAGACCATTATTAGGTTCAAAGGCTTCTTCGTATTTCTCAAACAATGTGCTTATTTTCATTAAATCATTATAAGTTACAGAAGAAGATACATTATGCGGTTTTACAAGTAATTCGTACGAATATTCGTTTAAGAAATCCCTTATACTTGTCAAAAGTTCTATAAATAATGAAATTGGATACGTATTTCCTCCACCTATTAAGAATGCTTTTCTATCGTCGAAATGAACTTCGACCTTATTTTGGACCGTAATCTGATTTACTTTACCGAATTCAGTCCATTCGATATTGCCTGATTCACCACTTAGATTTTTCCACCTTATCCCCTTATCAGTAAAATACACACCGACTTTCCCTGATCCAAACATTGTACAGTCGAGAAAAGCGACGACTTTTTCATCACTCGAAATATTAAACTTTTTATTTGCCTTGGATAAAACAGAGAGAGGAATTTCTTCAATGAAAAATTTGTCTTGTTGATACCTTGAACATAAGTCGGTTAAATAACTATATTTTATATTATGCATTTAAATAATCCCCGTTCGTTTTTAATAAATATTTCCAATATCTATTAAATCATAATTTTTACCTTTTATTCCATTAAAAAGTAAAAAGGGTAAATTAAAGTGCATAATGTATTCATTTTTAGTTAACATAATACAGCTTATCGGAAATAAAAAGCTTATAAGAAGAATTCTTCTTATAAGCTTTTTAAAATCATGTTATCTTTTATAACTTTTTACCACACCATGGGCAAAATAGTATCCCAATAACTGACGTCCCACCATCATGAATAATAAGTCCATACTCATTATCTCTTTTATCAAATAAAATGAGTTTATCCGGACATTCAAACGGATCTTCATGAATATCACACTTGAAATTAGCATGATATTTCTTATCCTCACAGCAATGCTTATACATTCAGTTTCTCCTTAACCCTATAATAATGCTACTTGGATGATTATATCATTAATTTATTACTAAATATGTTCAATCTGAAAATGACTATTATGTACAAAGAAAGTTAACATAATCACCATTACAAGCACCTATAAGAAAGGCCATCCAATAAATTAGATGACCTTTCTTATTACATATTAAATTCTTTTTTTATAATACATAATAGACAATGCATTTGTAATGATAACTAAACTGAAGCATAAGCTAAGAGCATTTTGAAATTGGGCATTGGTAAATGGACTAAATAAATTGGAGATAGTAATCACCGTAAACCCTATAATAAAGATCATTAATACAACTGAACTGGCTTTTCCTTGTATTTGTGCTCCTCTTTCGTCTTTCGCTTCTTTATTAAGAAACGTAGCCCAATAAAAACCACCAATTAAAGCAAGAATTACTGCAATTGTCATCATCATTTTATTCTCCCTCCGCAAATTCATAATCAAAGACTTCGTAAACGTTCTTACTAAATTGTTTAGCAATTTCAAATGCAAGTATTAGAGATGGATTATATTTATTGGATTCCAGTGAAGCAATGGTTTGTCTAGAAACACCAACACGATCTGCTAATTCTTGTTGTGACCATCTCATTTCAGCCCTTAACACTGGAATTCGATTGGTTAATGCTCCTTTTCGTTGCATTTCAACACCTCAATTTCCTTTTTGTTACATCTAATGTAATATATTTCATTCATTTTGTAAACTATTTATTACAAAATGACAAAAAAAGTTTACTTTAGTTTTGAAAATACGCATAGGATATATAACCTCAAATAACATTATTACAATTATCGACATAAAAAAGCCTTATAAATTAGGAGACATTTATTATTAATAAGTAAAAATGTAAAATTTTATCATGGTAATTATTGAAAAAAATTTTAAATATGTGTATATTGTACATATAGTATATATACAATATTTGTTTTGTTAAGGGAGTTTTGCATGCAAATTATTATTTCGAATAACTCAAAACAGCCTATTTATGAACAGATTTCTAAACAAATTAAACAATTTATTTTGAAAGGGATATTACAGGAAGGAACCTTATTACCTTCGATAAGATTACTTGCAAAAGATCTGCAAGTCAGTGTAATTACCACCAAAAGAGCTTATGAGGAACTGGAAAGGGAAGGGTTTATTTACTCTATAGTTGGAAAGGGTTCTTTTGTATCTGCACAAAATGAAACGTTGCTTAAAGAGCGACAACATAGAGTTGTAGAGGAAAAGATTTTAGAAGTAATTGAAATTTGCAAGGATTTAAATGTATCAAAAGATGAACTAAATAAAATGGTTGCAATACTTTATAAGGTGGATGATGAATAATTATGGAAAATGCAATTGAAATCAAAAGTGTTTCAAAAAAATATAAAGATTTTCATATCGAAGATTTATCATTTTCAGTAAAGAAAGGCTTTGTAACAGGATTTATTGGAGCTAATGGAGCTGGTAAATCAACAACTATCAAACTAATTATGAATTTAATAAAAAAAGAAAAAGGTAAAATAAATATCTTTGGCTTAGACAATCAACAACATGAGAGAGACATTAAAGATCGTATTGGTTTTGTATTTGATGATAATGTATTTTATGAAGAATTATCTATTAAGGAAATGAAGAATTTAGTCGCTCCAACATATACACATTGGGATGAGGAACTGTTCAGGAGCTATTTAGAAAAGTTTGAACTTCCAACTCGATTAAAAATAAAGAAGATGTCAAAAGGGATGAAAATGAAAACGTCATTAGCTTTTGCACTTTCTCACCATGCAGACCTCATTATAATGGATGAGCCTACATCTGGATTAGATCCTGTATTTCGCCGTGAAATATTAGAAATTCTTTATGATCTTATGCAGGATGAAACTAAAACGGTATTCTTTTCAACTCATATTACAACTGACTTAGATAAGATAGCTGATTATATTGTGTTTATTCAGAACGGGAATCTTATTTTTCACAAAGAATACCATGCGATTGCAGAAGAGTACGGCATTGTGAAAGGAAGTAATGATTTATTGAATGAAAGATTACCAGAAGAATTTGTATCTATTCGAAAGACAAGTATGGGGTTTGAAGCACTTAGCAAGAATATTAAAGAGACGGAAAGCCTATATGGAGATAAAGTCGTTATTGAAAAGCCTTCACTTGAAGATATTATGTACTTTACTAAAAGGGGGAAAGCACATGTATAATTTAATTAGAAAAGACTTCATTCTACAGAAATATCTCATGTTATTTTACCTTTTTATCGCTATATTCTATACAATGACTGACATGAGCATGGGGTTAATAATTACAGTACTGTCGGTCTTTTTTACCATCAATAGTCATTATTATGATGAAAAAGGAAAAAATAATGTATTAATAAATAGTTTACCCTTTTCCAGGAAACAAATTATTGCTTCTAAATATATTGGGGTCCTGATATTTTTATTTATTACCACCCTTATAATCTGGTTAATTCGGTTCATCTGTCAAGATATTGTTTCAAACAGTATGACGGGAGGCAGTATAACTGAATTATTAACAAGTTACGCAATTGCAATCCTTTTTGTATCTTTTTATTTTCCTTTCTTTTATAGGTTTCCAAATAGAATCTTATTATCTAGTTTCTCAATTTTGGTCATTATGATGGTTGCTTTAGGAAAAACAATAGTTAGTAGATTTGGCAATGTAATGAGTGATTTTATTAATGGCATACACACATTTTCTTCTCAATTTTCAACAACAGGTCTATATATTTCAGCTTTTGTTATAACCATTTTAATTTTTTCTAGTTCATGGTTTTTGACTCTTAAAATCTATGAGAATAAAGATTTTTAATATTTACATGAATTCTATGTTTTACATTATTGGTTATTAAATAAGCTCATAGCTATTACAGTATGGAGTTCAAAATACTTTGCATAGGCTGTTTAATTCTAGTTACCATAATCACAATTCTAGGCACCAAAAGAAGCATCTAATAGCTAGATGCTTCTTGCCTCTTATCAAATAGTTTTACTGGAATTCAATCTATACTAGTCATGACAACTTGAGCTCCAATATAGAGTAATATTAAGGCCATAATAATTCCAATGAGTATCTTCTTAAAACTGCTCATTTAATATCCATATCTCCTTCTTAGTACTTATAAACGTATAATCTAAATAATAACATTTATGGATAAATAAAGTCTTTTAATTAACATAATGTGAATTCTAGGAAGTTTAAATCGTTCCCATTCAAGTCTAATCCCTTATATAATAATGTCCTAGAACTATATAGAAACCTTTTTATTAAGAAAATAACACTACTTGTATAATTCTCACAAAATAAATCATCCCTCTAATTTTCAGAACGACTTATCATGAAATAGTATTAAATAAGACAGGAGAGTTGATGCAAAATCAACTGCTTTACTTGCTTTTTACTTTCTGAGCAATCATGTTTTCAATGCGTAATAGCAATCCAATTATTATTCCAGCAAATATAGTTAAAGTGATGTAAGGAGTCCACTCTCCATTAAACACAGCCCCCATTACTACAAATATCACTAAACAAACTATTATACTTAGTAGAATGTACAATACATTCTTCATTAAACCACTCCTTTTTTATAGAATTTGTAGGGTACATAATAAAAAAGACCTTATTAGCACCAATAAGATCTTTTACCTTTATTGCTTATTACGCTCTGCAAAATATAGATAAACAATACCAATGATTAAAGATATGATACTTAAAATATTTAACGTTGTGCCTATTTCATGCAATTGATCTTTAAACGTGCCTGAACTCCAAGATGCTTCACTAGAAGAATAAATTGCTGCACTAATAAACTTTGTACATATAAATAAGGTTGCCAAGAAGATGAATAAGCAACCTGCGGCCCTTTTATTCAAATAAACACTCCCAATAAGTTACTTTATTATTATATTTTACCACAATTTTGCTTTTTAAAGTTAACATAAAACCATTTCTAGGAAGGATCTTTACTTTGCTTTTAAATCAAATTTATCTTCTTTATCATCCCATTTTATTGTCACGTGATAAGGAACTTTGCTGCTTTGAGTCGCACATCCACTGCAACCTCCATTTAAATTAATTTTTCCTTCTGTCTTATTATCTGTACCTGATAATTTGCTTATTTCCCCTTCAACAACGTAAGAAACTTTTCCTAATTTGTCTTTATCTTTTCCTTTATAGATGATACTGCCTTGCCCATTTTCAGTATTCTCTCCTTTATTTAAAAGATATAAAGCTTTCCAATGATTTCCTTCTCCTTCAAAACGCACGCTTTCTTCCTTACTACCACAACTAGACAATACTAATAAAAGAATAGATATAAATCCTAAAAACAAAAAATTTCTTTTCAATTTTAAATCCTCCTACACAATAAAAGATCATTTCTAATGGTAACACATTCCATTTTTTGAATGTATACCATATACAAAGTTAATTAACATAATGGCTGTTACCGGAAATAATTCCCCTTAAATAATTGTTTCCTTTTCATTCATGGATTATAGTAACAGTACGTGCTTGACTATAGAGAAGAAGGGCGTGCTCAATCATTGACATTTAAAGATTTTTTTCCTTATCATATATTAACAGTCATTTGTTCTAGTGTTTCTTATGCTATATTCATGGTAATCATCGAACCGAGTTATAGAGCTATTATTGCATGTTTCATTATTCCATTTGTTACACTCATTCCTTACTCTATTGCTGCAGTACCCTTGCAGTTTCTTCTAAATAAGTGCCCAAAAAGGTTTAATATCTTTTATTTACTAATATATTGTGTCGTGGCAATCGTTTTTCTTTATGTTTCTTATAAACTTGAGGGAGGGTGGTCTACACCAATATTTAATCCTAGGAGGATGATTGTATGGGCAATCGGTGCAGGGATTATATACTGGTTGTGGGATTCTGTCATTATGCAAAAATACGAATATCCTTATTATTAAAAATTAAAGCTGACTCATTAATTAACTAATTTACATAACAGGTATTATCGGTACTAAAAAAAGGACCTTTAATTAAAGATCCTTTTAAATAATCAAGTAAGCTCTCCAATGAACCATAACTCGCCTTCATGAAAGTAATCTTCGTCATTAATAGTCTCTTTATATCCTTTAATAACTAGATTTTCAGGAATTTCTAATCCCCATTCTTTTTCTATGCTTCTTTCAAATGGTAGAGGAATCCAACTTTGTTCCTCTGTATTCCTGTCAAAGAATCCATTTAAATCTTCTTTATCAAATAAAACTACAATTTGAGAATCAAATAACTTTGGTAATGAAATCAGAATATAAATACGATAATCCTTCTCCAATTCAGTTCTTGTATCAATTAAATGCTGCATTCGATTAATCATTGTCTGCATACATAGCTTTCTTACTGAATTTGATGTATTTTTAGAATCAATAAATGACTCATTAAAAGGCATATGAAGGTGCCAATAACCTAAATAGCTATTATCCTCAGGGCTAGGTAAAGAAGTAGTATATTCAGTGATAGAATTAACAAACGTACGACACTTTCGTTTTATCCCTCGAGTTTTCTTTTTTAAACCATTATCAAATCTCCATCTGTGCATTTTACTAATATTCCCGCCTTTCTAGAGAATTTAAATTTAACACAAGAAGGTTTAGAAATTCTATAAATTCTTAATTAACATAATCAATATTATTGGTATTAAAAAACATAAAAGCCCTTTAAAAGGCTTTTATGTTTGACTCATTTATTCAGTATCATATCTAAAATCAAACGTATCTTTCTTTACATTTAGTACATGACCACTAATATTAACGGTATCATGATTGATCCACTTTACTTTAGCTTTTTCCTGAGGGTAATTCCAATAAATATTTTTAGTTTTGTTAAAGATCTTATTATTGTATGTAACTTCTCCTCTTATCGCAAAGCCTGTTGTTGCTCCACCACTTGATTGATATACTTTTACTGTGTAGTTTCCGTTTGGTGAAGTACTTTGAGAAATATAGTCACCTGAAGGTAAATGCTGCGGGTTAAAAAATAGTTGCCATATAGTAAAACCTATAATAAATACTAATACTAATGCACCCAAAATAATAATATATACTTTTTTCATGTTCTATCTCCAATTTGTCCTAAATATAACATCCCTCTAAACAACTTATATAATAATAAATCAAAAATAGTAAAATCTGAATATTATATTTAGAATTAGTGACACTTAACATAATGTCTCTTATAGGTAGCATTTTCAACTAAATTTATTTATTCTCTTTATGTTAATATTATAAATTTAGAAGGATTAAGAAATTCTTTAAATAGATTTTGAAAGATTGTATTTAAAGTAAAGAAGAGTAATACTACATAGAGGTGTTGATTATGAAAAAGTATTTTACAATTGGAGAGTTTTCACGGTTATTGGATATTAAAATTGCAACTCTGAGGTATTATGATGAGATTGGTCTTTTACGACCAGCGTTTACAGACGAAAGTAACAACTACCGTTATTACTCGACAGAACAATTTGAAAGATTAAATTCAATTAAATACTTGAGAGCTCTAGATTTACCAATAAACGAACTTCTAGATTTTTTTGACTATCGTGAAATCGATACTCTTATCGAAATGTTAAAAAAGCAGAAAGCTGAAATAGCTCGAAAAAAAAGAGAATTGGAGATAATTGAAAAGAAAATCAATCGACGGTTAGAACGAATAGATGATGCTGTTAATACGGCTCTAGATACTATTTCAGAGGTGAAACTTCCTGAAATGAGAGCAGCCTATTTACGGCACGATTATGTTTTAGGTGATGACATAGAATTTCCAATTTCAGAATTACGTACAATGTTCGGGATCAACAGAGATATTTTTTTGGGTAAGATTGGAATTTCCATTTCATCTTCAAATATTAAATCCGAAAATTTCAATCAATATTCAGGTATTTTTATGTTAATTGAAGAAGAAGACAAGATAGAAGCACCAACCATTACCTTTCCATCTAGAAATTATCTTCGAATCCGATTTAAAGGAACTCATATAGATGCTGCATATTATTATAAAAAATTGCTTTCATATATGAAAAAAAAGCATTATAAACTAATAGGCGACTCTATAGAAATAACACTTATTGATTATGGCATTACGAATGATTTAGATAAATATGTAACAGAAATATTATTGCCATTTGTTCATATATAATTTCTTTATAAAAATTAGCACTTGACCCTCTAGTTACTAGAGGGTTTATTTTTTTTATGAGTCTTTATTAAAGAAAAGGAGTACGCATATGTTTGGAACCATTTTTAATGTAGTGATGATTATAGTAGGGAGTATTATTGGTAGCATTTTTAAAAAAGGAGTAAAAGATGAATATCAAGACATCCTTATGCAAGCGATGGGATTAGCAGCCACTGCTTTAGGCATAAATGCAGTTGTACAGCATTTACCCTCTAGTAAGTATCCCGTCCTCTTTATTGTAAGCCTAGCCTTAGGTGGATTAATTGGCGAGAAGATTAATTTAGAAATGAGATTTAATACATTAGTTAATAAATTTTCAAAAAGTAATTTAGCCGAGGGTTTATCAACTGCAATTTTACTATTCTGTATAGGTTCATTGTCTATTTTAGGGCCTGTTGAAGCAGCTTTAAAAGGAAACTATACGTACCTACTTGCAAACGGTATGTTAGATGGAATAACTTCCATTGTTTTAGCTTCCACTTTTGGTATCGGAATAGCTGCTTCAGCTATTGTATTGTTTGCGTGGCAAGGTTCGATTTACTTGGCAGCCAAATTAATGGAGAGTTCAATAAATACAGACCTTCTAAATGAAGTGACAATTGTAGGGGGATTATTAATTCTAAGTTCAGGGTTAAGTATCTTAGGAATTAAGAAATTTAAAACGTTAAATCTTCTACCATCAATATTGATTCCTCCGGTTGTAATCTTAGTTATTAGTATATTTAACTTATAACATAATCAATAAATTACCTTCTAGTTAACATAAAACAGCTTATCAGAAGTATATAAAAAGAATTTGTGATGAAAGGTTCTTTTTATATCATGAATCTTCGCTTTTTGTAATTCACTTTCTCTATGTTTTTTTAGTCTTGGGAGGATAAACAAAAAAGATTTGCTTTAGGTAAAAAACAAGTTAGGAGAAAGAGTTATCCGTAAGTAATCGAACTATAAGTTATTCAATTTAAGGAGGGTGGATAGCGTAATATTTTGCTTGCAGTTATAATATGTAAAGAAGGACATTTAATGGATTGAATTCATTGTTTTTTTGCTAATGATTCATGTCAAACATTCAGAAAATGGAGGCGGTTGTGTAATGAAGGCCCCTGATAAGATTTACAACACTGCGGTAGAGGCAACTCTGGAGGTAATTGGAGGTAAATGGAAACCTGTGATTCTCTTTCATCTAACATTTGGCAAGAAACGTAACAATGAATTAAAAATCTTGATACCCGCAATTACTCAAAAAATGTTAACACAGCAACTTCGGGAGCTTGAAGAGGAAGGCGTCGTCTTACGTATTTCTTACAATCAGGTTCCACCAAGAGTCGAGTATGAGTTGACAGACTATGGCTGGAGTCTAAAGGAGATCTTGCATCTGATGTGTAGGTGGGGAGATTCGCATATAGAGAGAAAGCACGAGGGAAGGGCTACTGTTCTGGCCAATCCACAGCTTAAAGACGTATATGACATATAAGAAGCCGACCTAATATACAAGGCCGGCTTTTCGTTTATGGGATGACTTTACGTTTGCGGAAATCGGCGAAGATGTTCATAAACATCGCTTCGGTATCGACGTATTCGTGAAAACCTAAGCGACGGGCCTTAGTTCCGTCAGCGAAGAAATCGTAATTCCAAGAGAACACGAAATCACCGAATTGCCAAGAAGATACGTCTTTATAGGAATGCCGAGCAAGCCCATGTGTCTCCACCATTTGGTTCCAAAGCTGCTCCTTGTCCGCCATGACGACGTCCAGTGACATCTGCAGTGGAGGCGCCGTCTCCAAGCCAAAATAGTGAGCAATTTTTGGCCATAATTCATTCCAACGGAACAGATCGCCATTCGTGATGTTGAATGCCTGATTGGCACAACGCTCTTCAGTCGCTGCCCATACTGTTGCCTTGGCGAGAAGCCCTGCATCTGTCATTTCTAAGAGACTGTCGTAAGCACCTGGCTTGCCCGGAAACCGCAGTGGAAGCCCAAGCTCCTTCGAAATTGAGGCGTAGATTGCAATAACCATAGCAAGGTTCATCGGATTTCCAAGCGAGAAGCCGCAGACTACAGAAGGACGGAGCGCTGACCAAGTCCAGGCCTTACCTTTTTGCCTTTGTTCTAAGAAATTTTGTTGATCAACATTGAACTCGGGAGGCATATGGTTAGCGTCTGTCTCACGAGCTGGCGTCTTGAATGGGCCGAGATGTGCTCCATATACCTTGTATCCCTGCATCAAACTGACATGTTTTAAGTTTGACGCGATTGGTTCGATCGCTTCTACTGTGTTTACTAGCATGGCTAGGTTGGGCGGAACAAGTTCGGCCCAAGTCGGACGGTGCTGATAGGCGGCATAGAAGATGTGTGTTACCTCAGTTAAACCACCTAACTTCTCGCGGGTTTCGTCTATATTGAGCAGATCCGTAGCCACATACCGGACACGGTCGACAGACTCCCCTCCTCGACGCGATACTCCGATCACTTCCCAATCAGGGAGAGTAATGAGGTGTTCGATGAGATTGCGACCGATAACACCATTTGCACCTACGACCAAGGCGACTTTGCGTGTTGATTGAGATTCATTATTCATAGTATTACAGCTCCTTCGGTACTGTACTTTGTTCACTGTTATTTTGCATCATGGAACTATACTTGAGAAGTACGCACTTTAAAGTGACATAGGCACTTTTTGGTAATCTAGCAGTGCTCTTAAGACAAATATTTGATGTTAATAACATCACCAAAACTCAGGTTATACTGTAGGTGACACCTGACCCTTAGCAAGATAAGGTACTATGAATAATATTTCCATTTGAATAAATTCTCCTTTCCTAAACTAATAACACTCCCCTTTAGATTGGTAGTATTAGTTGGTCCACGATTAAGAGATTACTTGCATGTTTATTAAACTTTTTGCACCAGAGCCATATTTAGTATTGTTTCAGTTGAAAAACAACACTCTTATATTTTGTACTCTATACATTCTTAGTTAACGTAATCACCATTATCGGCACTGAAAAATATCCTTTTAACTACTCATTCAGGTGTTTCTTCTACCATATAGACCTGGATTAGTAATATACTGCCTTTATATCTATAAAAAGAAAAGGGGAGTAACAATGGGCAAACAAGTATATATTATCCATGGATACGGAGCCTCACCATCTAATCATTGGTTTCCTTGGCTAAAAGAAAAATTACTAGCAGATGATCATCAAGTTTCAGTTCTTCATATGCCAAATTCGTCTGACCCGAAGAAAGAAGAATGGTTGAAGACATTGACTAATAAAATAAAGGATTTAGATAACAACACTTATTTTGTAGCACATAGCTTAGGCTCTATTACACTATTAAACTATCTAGAACAATTAGATCCATTACCAGACTTTGGAGGCTTTATTCTTGTTTCCGGCTTTTCTGAGCAATTATCGTCTTTACCCTCACTAGATCCCTTTACAGTTAAAAAAGTAGATAATCAAAAAATAATTTCTGCAACTAATTCACGTGCTGTTATTGCTGCGAAAGATGACTATATTGTTCCTTTTCAATTAAGTGAAAATTTATCAAAACAATTGGATACATCATTTTATCCTGTTAAGAAGGGTGGTCATTTTCTAGAAGATGATGGTTTCATTACTTTTAAATTGGTTTATGATATTTTAAATAATATGATGAAAACTGTATAAAGCAAGGCATCTATCCTTAAATTTAAATTACGTACATATGTAGTTACCATAATGTGCGTTATCGGCACAAAAAGAGACGACTATTTAGAAAGTCGTCCTTTTTTTCCTTACTGGATTCAATTAAATAAATAGCTTAACATGAGCTCTCTTACTTTCTCATAAACCCTATATTCTTTATACAAACTTGGATAGGTAGAGATTTCCTTTTCTAAAAAAGAATATGGCGGAAAAACTTCGAAAAAAGTCAACTTTAATTCATCAATCTGATTTTGAGGAATTTCCTTCGTTTTACCTTTCAAAATGTAGCTTAAACTGCCAGCAATATTCATCCAATAGCTATTAAAGTCTGCGGTCAACAGATCATGTTCATGTAATTTTTCACTGAATTTATCTTGTATTTTACGAATGTCTTCATGAGGAAATGGATGATACAGGTCATTATTAAGCTTCTTTAATTCACCCAATATAGTTAGATTCCTTATATTAAACTCCACCTTTTCTTGTTATGTAGAGCTTTATCTTACACTGTTCAAACAAGGTTTACCATAAAAGATATGTATATACTCTATACAATTTTAGGTATCATAATCATCATTATAGGTAGAGAAATATTAAAATCCTTTTTATGGAATAAATTACCTTATAAAAAATTTATTGACATTCTTTATCTGGTAATTTATTCTATAAAAAGCAAGTGGTTGCTTGCGTTCGGTGTTATCAAAGATTTTTTAAAGGTAGGTTAGTATGAATAAAATGAAAAACACATCAGATCGTATCATAGAGGCTTTTTTAGAACTATTTAGTACTTATGGATATAAGGGAACAACGACGCGTTCCGTTGCAGAATTAGCAGGTGTAAACGAAACAACTATCTTTCGAAATTTCGGAAATAAGAAGAAGATAATGGAAAAATCAATAAGCTATATATCACGTAATATCGTATTAAACAAACTAATGTATGAGGATATAACATGGGATTTAGAACATGATTTGTTAATAATCTCAGATGGTTATCATCGATATATTGAAAATGAGAAAATGAGAAATCTAATTTTTACTAGCTTACAAGAAGCTCGAATGTTTCCAGAACTCAGTGAAGCCATTGCATTAATTCCTAATCAGTTAAAAGACGAGTTGGTTTCATATTTTAATGAAATGCACAGCAAAGGTAAACTCATTGAAACTGACATGGAAGCTCAAGCCATGAATTTTATTTGGATGAATTTCGGTTACTTTCTTTCTAATTCTCGATTTAATGAAAATTCATTTTCCGATTCAAAGGAAAATTTTCTAAAATATAGTATTCAACTTTTTTCTAGGGGGTTAACCCCCTAATATTTTTTGCAACAAAAGCAAGTGTTCACTTGCTTTAAATGGTTAAATAAAAAGGAGTGCATAATGATGAAAACTTTTAGAGATTTTTTTAGACACCGTGAGACTTATATTGGAATTGCAACAGCTTTTGCTTTTTTATTAATCTTTTTCTGTGTATGGATGACTGCTTATGATGGTGTTACAGACCGTGTAGACCACTTAAAAGTTGGGTTAGTTAATAATGACACTCAAATGGGAAACAATATTTCAAAGAATCTAGAGAAAAATTTACCTTTCAAAGTTAAAGCCTATAATTCTTTAACATCTGCTAAGGGAGATATGAATAAGCGCGATTTAGATATGGTTATAAATATTCCTGCAAATTTCTCAAGTTCATTAAAAGAGAATAACAATACAGAGATAAAATATTTTATTAACCAAGCAAATTCATCTTTAACAAAACAAATTATGTCTGGAGCAACAAAAGATATTACACAAACCATTAATAAAGGAGTATATACGTACAAACAAGAACTTATCCTTTCCAATCTATCTACAGGACTAAGTACATCATTACCATCAGAAGAGTTGGCACAAAAGTTATCAAAAAACATTACAAATGTGCTAAATTCGTTAACTATTGATCCTGTTCAATCATCTGTTAAGAAAACTAACAATACAGAAGGTTTTGCAGCAACTATGCTTCCATTATTAATTGTTCTTGCTTCATGGGTTGGGGCTATGATTATGAGTTTGAACCTTAATGGTGTTTCAATGCAATTAAAGAAAACTCATGGTAAGTGGTCTATCTTTTTCACAAGACAGTTTATTAATATCGGTGCATCTATTATTTTAGCTTTTGTTACCTTATTATTCATGTATGCATTTAATATTAAATTGAATACAAACTTATTTGAAACATGGGTATTTCAAACTCTCGTCTTTTTCTCTTTCTTATGTCTCACACAGATGTTTGTCGTACTATTTGGTCCAGCAGGTATGGTATTTAATATTGTTTCACTTTCAATGCAGCTAGTTACTTTTGGTGTTATTGTTCCAAAAACAATGTTATCAAATTTTTATCAGACTGTAGGTTCCTATTTTCCTGCAACATACGTCGCAGATGGATACTACACAGTGATTTTTGGAGGAACAAGTTTATCACACGACATGAGCATCCTTCTTCTTGTTTCACTTGTTACTGTATGTATTGCAATTGGAAAAGTAGCTATACAGCCAGGTACTAAATTTGAATCAAAAACCTTGCCTTCTGAAAAAAATGCTATGGTGCATTAAGATAAGCAGATATAGATTTGCTTACTTTATCAAATGGACTTAAAGAAGGAATCTTGTTTACATAGTCAAAATTCTAGGCACCAAAAAGCATCTCATTAAGATATGAGATGCTCTTTTTAAAAGCTATTGCTCTATTTTTTCTTTTTGTCCAACGATCCAAGCTAATGATAAAATTGAAACTGTTACTACAATAGCAGTGAACATATCTATATACACCTCTTTTTTCTCATAATCACATTATTCTATGTACAGGTAAACAGCTTATCAATTCTTATTCAAACGCTTATTCTGTTTTTTAACATTAATAACTTTCCAAATAAACAGACCTAAAGAAACTAATAAAACTAACCAAAAAATTTGAAAAGCTATATCTAGCCAATTAATACTTATGATGTTCATACTATCGCCTCCTATAATATATACGAATAAGTTCCATAAAAGTTACATATTTACACATTTTAAACAGATATACTTCAGGAAATCTATTGCATATGATATGCAAAGCTAGTTTACATAAACACTCTTTCCGGAACACACGATAAAAACGAGTCCTTGGTTGCACAAGGGCTCGTTTGCTTTTTAATTTTATCGGTTATGCAGCTTTTTATACATCGTTGATATGACACAGTTCTCCTTACAGGTAGTTGAAGAGATAATGCATAAAAAGCGCACCTTTTATTCATATGCTAGAACACATTAAAAAAGGTAAATATGTTAAAAAATATGTTACGTTCAGGTTGTTCATTCTCGGATAAGTTTGAACAATCCCTTTTAAAGAAGCAACCTCGTTCATTGGCCAATGCCGAGGTTGCTTTTTATTTTGTCAACAACCGTAATTAACCTACTCTTTTATACGAAACACCGTGATCATCCACTTTTACAATATTTTTTGCCCGTCTTTCCATTAATAGGTTCGGTTATTACTGTTTTAACATGAATTACAGAGATGAATAAATAAAAAGAAGTTAACGCGAATTTATAGTTATTTTTACATAAGTATGAAACTTTTTCCATTTAAGAACGTACTACTTGTAGATGGTGAAGGGTTAAGAACAAATGACCCTGTAATAAGAAAAGTTAAATTTAGTTTTTATAATGAAAACATACTTCGAGGTGAATACATGAGTAATCAAACAGTATTAGACATTAAGGAATTATCAAAAGTTTACAAGAGTGAACAGCAACAAGTAGAAGCACTAAAAGGTATCTCTTTTCAATTATATCAAGGAGAAATGGTTGCTATAATGGGGACAAGTGGTTCAGGAAAAAGTACGCTCTTAAACATTTTAGGTGCGCTAGATGAACCTACAACGGGATCTATTAAAGTAAATGGAAAGTATTCAAAAGAAATGTTCCAGGAACCTCAAGCCTCGTTATATAGAAGGGACAATATTGGTTTTATCTTTCAGTCCTTTCACTTGCTCAAAGACTTAACCGTGGAGGAGAATATTGCCCTTCCTTTAATTTTAAAAGGAGTAAAAGAAACACTAATTACTTCAAAGGTAAATCAAGTGATTGAACATATGGGGCTGACAGAATGGAAATCTCATCGACCTATTCAGCTTTCAGGTGGCCAACAACAGCGTGTAGCTATAGGAAGAGCCATTATTACAGAACCTCCTATCATATTAGCTGATGAACCGACTGGAAATTTAGATTTTAATACATCTGTAGACATTTTAAATGCTTTGGTAGATGCAAAAACAAGGCTTAAACAGAGTATTTTATTAGTCACGCATGACCCTCATGTGGCAACATATGCAGATCGTGTGCTATTTTTTCATGATGGCCATATCGTAGATGAATACAAGTGTAATACGCACAATGATTTAGAATATATCTTGGAGAAGTTTAAACTGATTACGAAGAGGCAAGTAGTATGAAATCGTTAAAAGGACTTGCATTTAGACTTTTTCGTGCCAATAAATTTATTGTTTTTTCCTCCATACTCAGTATTGCTATTGCAGCCATGCTGACTTTAAGCATGGTTTTATTTTCATTTAACGCTCAAAGTACTCTAAAACATGAATTGAAGCAAATTTATGGGGATATGGATTTATCTGTGGGGTTTAATATCGATCAAAGTAAAGTTGTTTCGCCTAGCTTAACAGAACGAATATCAAAAAATAAGAATGTGGAGCAACTATCTAGAGTATCAATCACGCATGTTACCCTAGATAAGATTGACTCTTCTACCTACACAGCAGGTGTAGAAAACAGCGATTTGGCAAAGAGTCGTTATCATTTTAAACAGTTTTTAAACGATGATTCTATAGCGATGAATAAGGCGCTAGCTAAAACATTACAAGTTAAGGTTGGAGACAAAGTGTCTATTCAAGGTCATTCCTTTACTTTAGTAGAACTCATAAATGACCTAGATAGTACAGGGATTGCTCCTGATATGATTCTAATGAATCAAAAAACAGCCAAAAAGTACAACAGATTAAATGATCATATACATGCAGATGCTACCTACTTATTAATTAAAGCAACAAAAGGAACTAATGTGTTGACGCTGTCTAATCAGATTCAATCTTATGACAAAGATTTACGTATAGATATAACAGAACAAGATCCTTTCATGAAAAATAATCTACAATCCTTACAAGTATTTGTTATTGTACTATCCTTCTTAGTATTAATAGTAACTTCACTCTTAATTATTTCTAACTTTGAGTTATTACTCTATAAAATGAAAAATCAATTTGCTATTATGCGCTCATTAGGAGCCACCACAAAGCGAGTAAGCCAATTAATTTTCACTCAAAGTATCATTATTAATTTTTCGGGTATATGTATAGGCCTATTAGGCACTTTTTTTAGTCAAAAATACTTTTATGCTTGGATGGGTGAATTCTTTAAGATTTCTTCCTCTCCCACACAGTTTCATTTAGGAATTGCACTTATTATTGCTTTATGTAGTTTTATCATCATTCAATTATTTTTATTGATACCATCTTATAGAAGCGCGAAAATATTACCTCTTAAGGTTATGCAAAAAAATGAGCGTTTAGATTTTGGCTATTCTAAAGCTAGAGTCATTCTTTTTAAGATTTTAATAGGTGTATCTTTATTCTTGCTAATAGCTAGTCAAGTGCTGCCCACTAGGGGGGAGTATGGGGTCTTTTTCTTACTAAGCGCTGCTGTTCTTGTCCTACTGGCGTTCTTTATCATTTTCCCCGTATGGTTACCCAAAATTTTAGAAGGTCTATTACCTTTTGGACAAAAGATATTCGGAAGGGAATATTACATAGCGATTAAAAATTTAATCCCTCAAGTCAAAAAAAATACACTAATCGTTTTAACAATAAGCTCCTTAATGATTATTGCTGTGTTTGGATCTGTTACCCTAAGGAGCATTCAAGTAACTGAACAGGAGAGTTTAAAAAACGATTTTCGAACTCCTATTGTTGTTGAAACTCGACTTTCTAATACAAAAATAGACTCTAGAGAATTGACCAAAGCAGTAGAGAAGTTACCGGATGTGGAGTCCGTTAGTAATTTTAGCACTCTAGGATTGGCGTATTTACAAGAAGAGGACAAAAATATAAATATAGATTATGCAGTAGTTGATTTAGAAAGGTTACAAACACAAGGGCTAATGTCTCAATTAAAAAGTAAACCTGCTGATAATAGCTTAATCATATCGGAGCGTTTTGCAAAACAAAATCATTTAAAAGTAGGACAAACCGTTCAACTAGGAGAGTTTTCTGAATCTAAACAAGCTGTTGAGCCAAATGGAAGCTATATTGTTACTTCTATAGAGAAGCAGATGTTAAATGGTGCGGATGCCTATCTAGATTGGAATAATGGAAAATTTATGGATGTTGATTTCTACTCACTTTATGTAGATTCTGCACATATAAAAGAGGCAATTAATGAGCTTGAGGGAATAAAGAGCCAGTTTCCAGAAATTAAAATTAGTAACTATAAACAATCCGTTAAACAAGCTACATCCATGTTTTATCAGCGTTGGGGTATTTTTATAGTAGTAATAGCAACTTTGGTTGTCTGTACAATGGTTGGTGTATTTAATTCACTGGCAAATAACATCTATTCAAAAAGAAAAGAATATGCTGTGTTGCGTACAATGGGTGTCAAGCCTAAAGGAATTCGGAAAATAATCCTTTCACAGGTTACTACCTATATCGTAATTGGATTAATTATAGGAATAGTATTAGGAATTATATTAACCTATATTTTATTACTCGTAGATCCTGGAAAGCTGATTATTGACTATAAAGTACTAGCAGCAGTTATTGTAACAATGATTACGTGTAGTACCATCTTATTTACTTATTTGGGCAATAAAATTGGGAACCAAAATATCTCCTTAGAAATAACTAATGACAATAAATAAAAAGGATAGAAAAAGCTACTGGTTCGTCGCGAATCAGTAGCTTTTTCTGTAGCATATTAGAAGTTAAACTTGATACCTAAAGGCATCTTAAGTAGTTTGTTCCTAGTACTATATTGTATGCGCTGAATTATTTTAATAAAAATGTAATTAAAAACTTCACATAATATTAATCTCTAACAAAAGAAATGGCAAATACCAATTATTTATTTTCTTCTTTTTCATAAAAATTTAAGCCAAACTTCAATTAACATTGTCTAATAAGTATAAAAGGAAAAAGCAGAGAGGAAGGATTTCAATTATTAGGATCGTTAAAAAAGCTCAAAAAGGTAATGATAAAGCCTTTTTAAAGCTTTTTCAGACATATGAACAAGATATTTATCGGATGGCTTATGTCTATGTCAAAAATAAGGACGACGCCTTGGATGTGGTTCAAGAAGTAGCATACCGTTCTTTTAAAAACATAAATACTTTAAAAAAGCCAGAATACTTTAAGACATGGTTAATCAAGATTACTATTAGGTGTGCAATCGATCATCTAAGAAAGAATAGCAAGATCGTTCAATTACATCCAGAACATGAGGAAATTATCGGTTCAGATATTGAAGATATTCCTCTTACATTATCCCTTCATCAATTAGTGGAAGAATTAAATGAAGATGAAAAAAGTGTTGTTATTTTGCGATTTTACGAAGGCTATTCTTTTAGGGAAATAGCTGAGATATTGACCATTCCTTTAGGCACGGCCAAATCTATTTTGTATCGTGCTTTAGCTAAACTTCGTAAACAAGTGAAAGGCGTTGGTATTTATGAAGAATAAACTCAAAGAAGAACTTGAACAAATTGAAATTCCAAAAGAATTACATATGAGAGCCAAACTAGGTGTAGAAAAGGCTAAATCAGAGCAACCCAGAAGAACGTTTAAAAAAGCAATTGTATTTCCGGCTGCCGCAGCTTTATTCCTTATAGGTTCCGCAGGTGTAGGCGCAGCGACATTTCCAAGCTTCAACCACTTACTATCTCTTGTTAGTCCCGACATTGCCTTGTTTCTTCAACCTATTGAAACCACTAGTGAAGATAAAGGAATAAAAATGAAGGTTGTAGGTGCCATGAATGATGACGAAATGGCTGTTATTTATGTTACGATGCAAGATGTAACTGGTAAACGCATAGATAAAACGATGGATCTTTATGATTACACATTAACTGATGGGCATATGTTTAATAGCCAAATTGTTGACTACGACAAAGATACAAATACAGCCACATTACGAATTCAAGCAAATGGGGGAACAAACTTTAATCATAAAAAAATCAATTTAAGAATAAGCTCTTTTCTTAGTCAAAAGTATAAGCATGAGGGAATCAAGATAGATACTAACTTGTCAGAGTTGAAAAATAAAAGGGTAGAGACAATTCCTCTTAGTACGGATAGTACATCCGGAGGAGGTGGAGAAATTACTGACCAACTCGAAACTAGAGAAAGTATAGAAATCTTAAAACCTAATGAAACCACTCTTTCTCTTCCAAAAATAAAATTTATGCATGTGTCAAATATTGGTTTTATTGATGGTCAACTTCACGTTCAAACAAAGTGGTCCGATGAAGATATAGATGGCCACGGAGATTTTTATTTAGTTGATCCTTCCGGAAAGAAAATAAATGCTTCTTCTAACATCTCTTATGGAGTAGATAAATCAGGGGAAACTGTTTACGGAAATAACTATGTAGAATATATTTTTGATGTAAATAATGAAAATCTTAGTCAGTTAAAGCTGATGGGGGACCTTGTATCTAATGGTAATTATACAAAAGGTGATTGGAGTGCTACATTTAAATTGCATTCTGTAGAAAGCGAAAAAAGTCTGAGCTTTAATGAAGACTTTGGCAGTTGGGAAGCAACTAAAATGACCATTTCATCACTAGGTGTGACACTATACGGAAAAGGCCAATTTAAAGATACTGATGATATAAAAGTGAGTGTGGAAATGAAAAATGGAAGCATTCAATCACTCGACTCAGTACAAAACTTTAGTGACAACAAAAGTGTTAAAGCTAAATTTCTACCTGCTTCTCCTTTAGATTTATCGAAAATCAAAGCAATCAATATAAATGGTGCAGTCATCAAAGTATCTAGATAAAAGAAAAGGCTAAGTTTCTTACTTCTATGAGTAAGAAACTTAGCTTTTTTATTGTTCACTATTTCAGGGGCTGCCTTAATATTAATTTACTAAGATTACAACACACGCAGTCCGTAAAAGTATACGTTTACGGACTTTTCTTTTATATAAGAAATCTATGATTTTTAACGTTCATTTAAGTTATAAAAGATAACTACGAACGCCCGTTAAAAATAATATACTTTTACGAACGTTTTTGGAGATTAAAAGGCATTCACTATTTATACAACATCTCAAAAAAATTTTTTTAGAATTTTATTGTTTCTAGAGTCTAAAAATAAAAATTCCCCTTTAAATAATTCTTTATATTTGAGGTAATTCGTTCACAACTTCATAATAAAATAAATAAAAGACCTACCTCTTTTCGAGATAGGTCTAGGCTTAATATTAACGTTTCATATTATTTTGTAATTCGTTAAATAAATCAGTAGGTTCAACTTCTAGTCCAATTAATTTTGAGTTCCAATTTACACCTACCAATAAATCATCCTCATTCATTCCAGATAACCAACTATAAAGAAATTCCTCTAAAGGAATAGGAGTTGGCTTATAATGTTTCCATTCTTCTATTGCACATTGCATAGCATAACTTTTTTCCGACCAAAAAGGCATTACTTCTGTGTTTTCGAAATTATTTGAAGGACAAACACACCATCCTTCTTTTGATTGTAGGCCCCATACGACATCGGTTGTTGGTACTTTATTTATGAACATCTCATATCTTTTTTTCGAATTAATTCTAAGATCTAGTTCCATAATAGTCTCCTCTATAGATAGGATAATTAATAAATAAATTATTATTTATTATTTTTAATTATCATTATTTATAGTTCTTTGATGTATTTCTAATTTAAAATTAAAAATTGATTCTTTCTCTTCCTGAGACATACCCGAAAAAAACTTTTTGTGTACTCTAAGTTGTTTTTCCTGTTTTGGAAAACGCTTTTCAAGCCAAGAAGCACCAATAGGTGTATGTTCAGGAAATTTGTTTATTTGTTCAAGAAACCACTCATACTTTTCAAGCTCATCTTGAGTGATAGAGTTTGGATTCTTTTTTCGACTCTTATAATCTAAATTAGCAAGGTCTATAGCAGTAATATACTCATCTATAGTTTTGACTACCCCATATTCATTGGGAATACGTTCCTTTATACTAACAAAGTAATGTAGATAAGAAGGTAATCTGAAAAGCCCCTTTTTCTTATCATTTTTACCAGCAATATACAGCCATTCTCCTTGTGAAGCAAAGCAATTAAGCTCTTCATCTTTAAACGCCACAAGTACCTTGTTGTACTTATTCATTAGCTTAACCTCCATGAACTAACGATTATTTTTACCTTTTCCTACCGTACCCATCGTGTTTATGTTGTAACTTGTGATTTAGTACATTTTGTAATACTGTATGTTTATAGTTATATCCTTTTCGGGCCTCTTTTCCCCTCTCGTGAGCTAACTCAAAACCTTTAGGGTTAGTTAAGTGCCTTTTTCTTCCATTTAATTTTCTGTGTCTCATTTGTGTTTTTATATATCCTCTTACATGTTTAGGCGCACGCGTATCATTAACTAATTCTTTTAGTCTAGCTGCCCTTCCTAGTCGTCCTTTCTTAGCCAGGCGAAGTACTCTAGAAGCTTTTTTTATATATCCTACTTTTATAAAATTAGAAGCTACAGCCCAAGCAATTTGCTTTTTACTCTTACCAGCTTTATATGCCTTATAACCATCGTAAGCTGCAAATCCTGCATTAATCGCTAACCATACCCAATGTCCATCTGGGTCTACATGCATGACAGGGTTATTGTCAGCATACGTATAACCATTTTGGGTAATTGGGTCATCATCATCACCAGGATCTGGGTCAGCAGAGATAAAGACTCCTTGCTCTGGGTTGTAATAACGAGCAATCAAATAATACATACCAGTTTCATCATCTTGCATATAACCTGCATACGTGAACGGGTTTTTAATATCTGTCTGTCCAGACATTACTTGTTTTTTCGCATTTCCCCATGCATCGTACATATATTTTACCACAACAGTTCCACTGTCATCAGTCATCGCTATAACATCGCCGTGTGGATTGTAATGATAATAATATGATTTTCCACCTGTTTGCATTGATAGACGTACGCCATCCATCGAGTAAACATAAGAGCGTAGGACACTGCCATTTCCATCTGTTTCATATAATGGATTGATACTATCGCCATCATAGTAGAAACGCGTAATCGTACCGTTCACATTTTTTTCAATACGACGATCATCATCATCATATTTGTATGTCGCGAAGGCTTTACTTTCACCTTTTTTGGTAATAGACGTTAATTGGTCAGCTGCATTCCATGTGTATGTGTATTTGCCATCTTCTAAACGGTTACCATTCTCATCATATTTAATCGTATCGTTACCAAATTTAATAAGTTCGTTTCCAATGTTAAAATCAGCATTCGTCTGAACAGCTGATTTTCCTGGCTCTGTTACTTTGACCGATGTTCGATTTCCAAAACCATTGTAACCATATTCTTTTACCGTTCCGTCCGGCAGCGTTTCTTTCAGTAATTGATCTAAAGAATCATAAACATAAGATGTTGTACTATCGACTGAACCATCTGCTTTATAGGATGTAATCTCTGTACGGTTATCATTTTCATCATATTTATATGACTCTGATAGAATGCTATCGTTATTGGTGTTACCAATATCCAATGACATCACTTTTCCTGTCACATCATACGTAAAGGCTGACCCAGCATCATTACCAGCTGTGTAAGCTCGCACGTTTCCTTTTTCATCATAATCAAAACGGTACGTCTTACCTTTTGAATCTTTTACAGCTGTGTTTTGATCTAACGCATTATACTCATAGGTGTTCTCATTTGTAGTACCACTCTGAGAAAATTTTGATTTGATAATTTTGGTCGAATCTTTTTTGTATTCCCATCCAAATGTGCCACCACGGTCTGTCATGCTCGTAATTTGCCCAGCTTTATCATAAGCCTTTGTGCGAACAACGCTATTTATGGAATCCGTTACTTTCGTTTCGTTCCCATTTTTATCATATTCGAATGAAAAAGCAGTCGTTCCATCTCGTTTCTCACTTGTCGTACGGTCTGCTGTATCATACGTAGACTCAATCACATGACCATTTGGTAATTCGGTCTTAATGTCATTACCATTCGCATCATACGTATGAGTGGTTTTAAACCCTAATGCATCCGTATACACACGCAGTTTGTCATCTAAATCGTACTCATAGAAAATGTTTTGTAATGTAGAACCAGATGCTACGGTCTTCTTCGTTGTATTACCATTTCCATCGTATTCATAAGAAACAGATGTACCATTTTTTAATTTAACTTGAGTTAATTGGTTATCTAGGTTATAACTAGATACTTTTTGTTGACCCTTAGGGTCAATTTCCATCGTTTTATTGCCATATTCATCGTACTGGAATTGCTGTGTACGTCCTTTTTCATCCGTCACTTTTGTGACATAGTTCTTTCCAGTATCATAAGTCGTCTGTGTTAAATGATTATCTTCTAACAAACGAATGTCATCGAAATAAGCTTTTCCTGTAAATCCATTTCTAAAGATCGCATGGACACGTACTTTTTGGATCTTTTTATTTAAGTCTCCAGCATTAATCGTTACAGCACTTCGGCTCCAGTCATGCGTACCAAGAGGGAACATAGCACGATAATTTCCTGTTGAACCATCTGTGAATGTGACATAGGCCCATAGAGAGTAGTCTTGACTTAATTTATTATCTGAGCTTTTCACATTTTCAGCTTTTGATAAGCCTGTTAACGTAATATTGCGAGCTGTCGTTTGATTCAACGTAATATCTTGTTGAATATTAACCGTTGCTTGTCCCGTAGATGTACGTTCTAGAGAAATACTTTGTTCTCCACCGAAACCTTCGTCTTCAATAGCCCATTTTGTAGGACCTTCTGTTGAAGAGCCTGTGGATTTTGTCCAACCAGCATCGCCTTGTTCAAAGCTACTGTTTGGTACCACATTGAAACTTGAAGAAACAGGTCCTTCTTCTACTTGAATGTTATCAAATAAAGCTGCTCCACTCACAGGACCTTTATGACTTTCTACCTCCAGGTAAATAACAGCCTTAGTAGTACCAGGGTCTGTTTTAAATGTGAGCTGTCGCTCTTTCCATTTTGTATTTCCCGTAATTTTGTTAAATCGACTAGATTCCGAACCTGCAGATTCTGTCCCTTTGTACTTGTACACATTGAAAAAGGCATAAGCATTTTTTAATTGATCGCCTTTTACTAAAGCACTTAATGTATAAGTCTTTCCACCTTCTAAACCAGTAATGGTTTGAGTCGCTGCGATGTACGAGTGTGTACCGTCAGCTGCATCTATTTTACGTTTAGGTTCAATACGTAAAACTTTGTCTCCTGAAAAGCTCCCTGGAGCTGAATCAGTTACAGCACTAAATGAACCGTCGTCTGCAGCACTTTTCTTTGTCCATTCGGTTCCTAATGACGATTCAAAACCTGGGTTTATCACAAGGTTATTCGCTGTACTTAAGTCATCGCTGCCTTCAATAACATTTCCATAATCGTCATACGTTGACATAGAAGCTGTCTTGGCCGTTTGATCGGTTTCAGAGACAGCGTCCGTATCATCATAAGCAACCGTAATCTCTTTCTTATCGGCTGGATCTGTACTTGCTGATCCACCCTCTTGTGATGTTACTTTCGTTACATCGTTGTTCTTATTGTACTCATAGTTTTCTGTTCCAAGGGCATCAGTGGCACTTAAAACATTTCCATTCTTATCGTACGTATATGATTCAGAAGGTTTTGTATCACCTTGATCATTTGGATCTGTTTTTTTCGTTAAATTGTTATTATCATACTCATAGGTTGTTGTTAATTTTAAGTTATCTGCATCCACAACAGTTTTAGATGGATTTCCATCTTCATTGTATGTGTAGACATCTTTACTACCTTTAGGATTTGTAACCGTTACTTCTCGGTTATCAGTGTCGTAAGAGATAGAGGTGACTTTTTTCAAGACATCTGTCACTTTCGTTAACTTTCCATCTTCATCATACGTATATTCCGTCACAGATGGTTTAGCATCTGTATGTTTTGGATCATAGACAAAACGTAATTTCCCATTTTCATAACCGTATTTGTATGTGCGACCATTTGGTGTTTTTGTTTCAACTAATTGATCACCTGAATACGTAAAGGTGCTTACCTGATTTTCATAGGAGATTTTCGATACGTAATTTCCTTGGTAGCTAAGGGAAACTGAACGCCCTGAAGCATCTGTGATGCTTGTGATCTTTCCACTTACATAACTATAGGTCGTTCTGTTTTTATTTCCATCTTCTTGATAGTTTAGTTTTCCATCAGCTTTAAAAGCTATCACGCTTTGATCGGTATCTTTAAAATAGAAACCATTACTGTCTTTTGTTAACGTCAGATAGATACCTGTAGGTGCTCGGTAACCATCCGTTGTTTTTGTAAAACGATGAATTCGTTTATCCTGCTCTATGAGAAGAACATCCCCATTGGACTCTTCTTTTACTTTGAGATCTAGAGAACTATTCCATCCTTTTCCGAAAAGTCCGGCTTCTGGATCTTGACTATTATATGTTCGAGAGATATCAATTCCTGGTCCTCGACCATCTAGTGAGAAATCTGTATCATCAAATACTAAATTTCCAGTAAATGCATTGACCGTTCCTCCTGGTACACTAAATGAAGCCCAGAAGTCTTCCATGCCTAAGTAGTTTGCCTCTACGCCAGGAATTTTGGGCATAGCACCACCCGATAAGGCACTTTCACCTTGGGAACTATAGGCTGTTACACGGAACCAATAGTTCGTGTTATTAGGGTAGATACCACCTGAGTTTTTATAAACGGGAGAAGGATCCTTTGCTAATTCGGTTCCTTTTCCGTCTGTATGCAATTGATAACGACCAGCTGCAATTTCAGAAGCAGTCGGCCAAATACCTTTTCCTTGCGTAGTCCAGGTTGTTACTTTCCCTACATCAAATGCTTCATAGTTTTTACCATTATAAACCCAAATTTTATAGCCATCAGCTTTTGGATCTTCTTCCCATGATAGCTTCACGTAACCGTTATCTCCACCTGTTGAATTGGCAAAAGGAATAGCCTTTGGTGTGTCTAAAGGTAAGATAGGTGTGTAAGCTTCTGAGTTATCTGATTCTCCACCAGGGAAGATTGCACTTACACGGAAATAGTAAAGTCGAGAATTCGCATATCGATCCCCAGCGTTACTGTAAGCTTCACTTGGATACGTAGATAGCTCAGTTCCTTTTCCATCGTGATGAAGCTCGTATTCACCAGCAGCAATCTCATCTTCAGTTGGCCACAGACCTTTTCCTTTTGTCGACCAACTTGTTACATTTCCCACATCAAATGTTTCGTACGTTCGTCCGTTAAAAATCTTAATGCGGTAACCAGTTGCGCCTGATACGGCATTCCAACTAAGGTTTGCATATCCGGATCCATTATTATTCGAACCTACTGTCCCAGTTGGTGCATTTAAGGTTGGATAGTGATAATTGACAGATAGGTATGGCTTATTCGAGCTATTTTCAGAAGCATAAAACTTCTTCCAATACGATTGTCCGTTTCCATTTTCATGTAACTTAAAGCCATAGTTTGGCTTAGTTCCAGCTACCCAATCCTTCACTGTATTTGTTACATCAAAGTTAGCCGTTTGGCCTTTTGCAACAGATGCCGTTGCAACGTTTGTTGATCCAGGTTTTGTATTCCACGTTACAGATCCTGGAGACCAGTTTCCATCTACACGATCTAACCATACATTGGTTGCTGTAGATGAATAAGAATGTGCTGTGTAAATATTAAAGTTAGCAGAGTCAATAATTGCTCCCTTTAATTTAGACGTATCCGGCTTCACAAAGGCATAGTTTGTCCCAGAAGCACTATCGTATTTTCCTACTTTCAAAGAATAGTAGCCAGATGATGACTCCCAGAACTTATCGTAGTTAGTAGTAGGATACGCATCCGTTACAAACGTATCATCGCTTGCGCCTAATGTAATGGTTGGGTCAATATAGACAGGGTAAGCACGGTCTTTATTTGTTAACCATTTTTGGTCAGCAATTACTGTTAGTTCGTAACCGTCTCCTGATTTTTTAAGCTCGTAATGAACATCATACGAAATTTGAGGTTCGCCAGAGTCTTTATCCACATTTGAATCACTCATATAAGGTCTTGGTACACTAAATACGGTGTCACCTTTAGCATTCTTAAATGAGACACTCCCATTTTCATTTACATTTGCCTCTAATTTAGTAGCTACATAAAAGCGAAATTGATTGTATCCTTCATATTTTTGAAGAATGATATCTTCTTTGACAGACTGATCGAATACTGTGTTTCGTAAGTCTGTACTTGTTAGGACATTTCGATAAAAGACTTGATTGTCTTTGTGCTCAGCTGAAACATCTGAAGCAGCCATAAAAGGTTGTTCACCTTCAGCCCCTTCAAACCGATATTCTACTTTATCATTGTTGTCTTGTACTGTAGCATATGTACCTTCATCTGTTTTCTGTTCAAACGCAACATCAATGGCTACATTTTCTGGCTCAATCGTTTGTTCTTTTTGATTAATTTCAAGATTCGTAGAAATTTCTTGCCATTTCTTCTGATCATCTTGACGTTGAACAGGGTCAAGGTAAACCTTGTTGCTATATGTTCCCTCTTTTGTTTGAACGACTTCAACATTTTCTTCTTGTTGACTCGCCACAGGTCCCTTTTGTGCAGCTTCTACTGGAGGAGCTGGTACATCCGGTTGATTTTTCGCAATTTCTTGATTTATACGTTCTGCATCTGTTTTTTCAGATACAGGAGTGGCGTTCTCCTTATCTTCCGTATTTGTAGCAGGTGCAGCCCATTCGTTCATAGGCAAACAACTAACCACAAGTGTGAAGACAAGTAGACAACATATCCACTTTGATACTGTCTGAATTGTCTTTTTTTTCATGACAACCTCCTTGATTTTTTGTTACATTCGTAATACTAATGTAATCTTTTTTACATTTCAACACATTTTTGTAGTACTATATAGGTTGCGTCTCAAAAAAAACATGCAAATAATTGGTTGTATAATCCATCTCAAGCACTATGGTTATCACGTTGAGAGGGCTTTTAAAATTAAAGCGAAGGTGAAGGAAAAATGAAGAAAAAAATATTTATTTTGGTTGTTTTAGGATATTCACTACTTGGTAGTAAATATTTTCTTGAAAGTTACGTGTATGCTATGACAGACGAAGAAAGTGTAGCAGTCAACGAGGACTCTCTTTCTAGTAATCTTTCAGCAGAAGATAAAAAGATGATTTTTGATCGTCTTTATCAGGAAGGATATCAATTAGGAGAAAAAGATGGTGGTAGTGAGAAACCCTACGAAAACTTTAATGACAGTCAATTTCTTGATCATACGGCTAAAGAAAGTCAATGGTTTGTAATGGGGTACACAGTCGGTTATGAAAAAGCAAAACGAAATAAAGAAGATGAAACAAAAGCTATAGAAGAACAAGAATCTAGCGCTGGAGAACAAGCTGGTTATCAGCAAGGGTTAGAGGATTATAAGCATGCTACAGTGGCCTATAATCCACCTCAAACGCCTGCTAAATCACAAGATTGGAATAAAGGTTTTTCCCTTGGATATACAAAAGCAATTGAAATTATGAATCTATCCGTTAAAGCGAAAAAAGATGGGCATATACAAGGATTAGAAGGAGAAACAATGAATATGCCAGATCTCTATAGTGCAGATGAAATCACAAGAAAAGCATATGAAGAAGGCTTCCAAAGTGGGCAACAAGAACAGGTAGACAAATTAAAGAAAGAATATAAGCAAGAAGGATACAAACAAGGGTATGCTTTAAATGCTTTGTCAGTCCCTTCAGGATTATCATCAGAAGTAGCAACAGCCTTTGAAAAAGGCTATTCCAAAGGTGAAAAGCAGCGACATAAAGATGTACGACAGGAAGGATTTAATGCAGCCTTTACATATACGACTTACCACAGCCCTTCTGCGTATCAAACTAATACGCGGTTACTAGAGACCTATAAAGAAGGATTTCAGTCCAACAAAGTGGCTAATCAATTAAGAAAAGATGCGTATGAAGAAGGCTGGAAGTTAGGCGATACAATGACCATTCCAGCAAAGTATAAACATACTAAACCTGCTGTAGCTATGTATAAACACTACTATGAATTAGGGCAAAATAAGCAAAAACAAACAGCTATGGAAATCCTAATAGGTATTCTACTAGTGGTAGTTGCTTTAGGTATTTATATAAAATTCACACGTAGAAAGGCAAAAAAGAGTCCTGTTCTAGATAATGACTATGAGGAGGAAGCTTTATATGAAAATTTATCTTAATAACCTTTTGGAATTTAGAAATAAGGGATAACTTTAGTATTTTCAACAGCACAAAGGATATTTTATTACCTTTTGTTGTTTAATTTAGTAAAGGTGGTGTATCTATGAATAAATTAGGTTTAATTCACGTTATGGGATTAATAGATCTAATATTACCTGCCTTAGTTTTTGTGATTGTATGGGGGGGAATACCTGCTTTGGTAGTTAAAGCTGTTTTAGATGATAATAAACTAGCTAAAATTGCCTTTGTTCTAAGTATTGGTTCAGGGATATTTATTTATATAAAAACAGGTCAATTTCCATACGGAATAACCTTTCGTTAGTAGAAAGTGAATTATGAGCAATACGTATAATTCTAGCGTGATTAGTAAAGGCGGTGAGATAATGGAAAATCACATAACTAATTTGCAGCAATTTAATTTTATGGACCACTATTATCCATTGATTAAGGCAGCCGTTATAGCTATTGTTCTTACCATTATTTTAACAATAGCTATAAAAAAATTAACAGGAGAGTAACATCATGTTAAAAAAAGTCATACCAGTACTGGTTTCCTCTTTATTTTGTAGCTTGGTAGTGGCCGGAGTAACCATTGATACTTCATATGAGCAAGTTTTGTTTAGTAATTTAATAAGTGGTCTAATTATTGGATTACTATATATTGTCCCCACTGTTATTATTTTAGGGATACCTTCTTCAATTTTGATTGATATTATAATGAAAAATCTAGTTAGAAAAGATAAAAAAAGAATTGAAATGGCATTATACATAATCTTTGGAGCAATAGTTGCAATCGCTCTCTCTCTTCTTATCTCATTAGACGATGGTACAACTGGAATAAATCTATTAGCATTCAAACCTATTTTTGTTCTTTCTCTAAGTTGTGCTGTTCCCTTTGGGGCTTGCTCAATATTATTAAATTATGGATTGTCAAAGTAAGATTTTTAGTGGATTAATATATGAAAAATAAGTTTTTTGTATTGAATAAAAATAAATAAATAGTAAAATTGTAACTGCACTTCAAAAATAGTTCTTTTGATACATATATTATTGTTAATGGATCTATATACCTTTTCTGTCATTTTGTTTATTAGGTATAAAAACTGTGGAATTTGTCTGCTAATCATAATAATTATCTTTTTGGAATTTAAAAATATCAAAACTATAAAGAAATGTGTTTTTTACACGAGTCAATGAGAAGTAAATAAGTAGGTTAGGTGGAATGATATGCTTTTGTCAGTTGTAGTTCCTTGCTTTAATGAAGAGAAAAATGTTCATTCGTTTTATGAATACACAACTAAAATTTTAGCAATGGAAAATTTCAATTATGAATTAATCTTTGTAAACGATGGAAGTTCTGATAATACAATTGATTGTTTGAAAGAACTCTCCGAAACACATGAAGAAGTTTCTTATATTTCTTTCAGCAGGAATTTTGGTAAAGAATCAGCTATGTTAGCTGGTTTAAGTTATGCAGGAGGAGACGCTGTAATTTTAATGGATGGAGACTTACAGCATCCACCAGAATTAATTCCTCAAATGGTTCATTATTATCATCTTGGATACCATCAAGTAATCGCGAAGCGAAACAGAAAAGGTGATGCGCTTGTAAAGTCATCTTTATCTAAGCTTTATTATAAGCTTATGAATAAATTCGTAGATGTTTCTTTAGTAAATGGAGTAGGAGATTTCCGTTTGTTAAGTAGAAAAGCACTCAACGCTTTGCTTTCTCTGAACGAATACAATCGCTTTTCAAAGGGTTTATTTTCTTGGATTGGCTTTAAAGAATATACAATTAACTATGATAACGTTGTACGTGAAGAGGGAGAAAGTAAATGGACACTCGGTAAACTGTTTAACTACGGAATAGATGGTGTTATTTCATTTAATAATAAACCTTTACGTATATCAATTTATATGGGATTAAGCGTTACATTGTTAGGTTTTATATATATACTTACAATGCTTATTAAAATTTGGTTTGCAGGCATAGACGTTCCGGGCTACTTTACTTTAATTTCTGCTGTTTTAATTATTGGTGGTTTACAGTTGACCTTTTTGGGAATTGTCGGTGAGTACATTGGACGTATCTATTATGAATCCAAAAAACGTCCGCATTACGTTATTGAAGAGGAGAGTTTGACATCTAAACATGAAATACATCAAAAGTGGCATACCCATGCTTAATACTCAGTTTGTACGTTTTGTAATTGTAGGCTTTCTTAACACATTCAATTACTATGTTATCTATTTAATTTGCAATTATCTTTTTCATTTAGAATACTTAGTTTCTCATATTATTGGTTTTTTAATTAGTATGGTGGGTTCTTTCTTTTTAAATTCCTACTTTACGTATAAAGTTAAACCAACTCTTCGACAATTCTTTCAATTTCCTTTGACATATGTGGTAAATATAACAGTGTCAACGAGCGCTCTTTATCTATTAGTAGATCTAATGCATATGAATGAAACGATATCGCCTATCCTAGCGTCTGTAATTGCGATTCCTTTTACTTTCGTTATTTCAAAAAAGATCTTGGTTAATAAAGCAGCAAACTAATATAAGTAAATGTAGAATCTGACAATTCACCCTTTTGTCAGATTTTTATATTGTGATCAATCAAGAAAAGTTAAAGGCAGGTTACGTATTTATGTTCGATTATAAGAAAAAAGGGATGCATTTTTTTGCAGCGCTGATTTTTATCTTAGCAATATTTAGCGTTCATTTTTATTTCTATTTATCAGGTGGCTACATGACCACGAGAAATACAGATGCAACTGTACAGCTATTATTTTTCCGTTATTTTTTACATCATCAATTCTTAAATGGGGATTTCTTTTGGTCCTGGAAATATGGATTAGGCGGAGATGTTTTTTCAAATTTCAGCTATTATTACTCAACGTCTATATTTTTCCTTATCACTTTATTCTTAAAGTTTGACACATTACAAGAGGTACTACACTTAAATATTATTATCAGTTCTTTAAAACTATTTAGTGCCATGATTTTTATGTATGCTTTACTCCAATATAATAAGCGTTCATACGCTGCATCTATTCTAGGTGCATTAATTTACGGAGGATCTACCTTTTTTGCAGGTTACTCAGAGCGATTTGATTTTATGGCTGAAGCATTTGTATGGCTTCCCTTATTAATTTTAGCCTATGATCGTTTTGTCGATGAAAACAAAAAAGGTTTCTTTATTTTTATGGTGTTTATAGTAATCACCACTAATTTCTATTTCGGTTTTATGAGTAGTGTATACTTAAATATTTATGCCGTTTTCAAGTATTTTCTTACTTCTCAGCCGTATTCCCTTAAAGGTTTTATAACTTATTATATAAAGTTAATTAAATATTATATTGTAGGATTTTTATTATCTGCATTTGCGTTTTTTCCTACAGTTTATTCTTTTCTTCATGCTGGAAGATTCGATAAAGATTATGATATTCCATTACTTTATACAAATATTTTTTATCACAATGTCGTTTATAACTTTTTTTATCCATATTCGGCTTCACAAACGCTTGGTATGTCAATTGTAGGATTAGTAGCTATTTTATTAAGCGTACTTTATATTAAGCAAAAAGAAATGCTTGTAAGATTATGCCTATTAATTTTCATGATCTGTTTATATTTCTTTCCATTTGCTTATTCCTTCTTTAACGGCTTATCTGCTATGCAGCCTAGATGGATTTATATGCTCATCTTTACGTGTGGGATGGTGGCTGCATATGCAATTGATTTTGATAAAAAGGATTCAAAATATCGTAACTTCTATCTAGTATTAATACTTGCTGCCTTTTTATTATATGTATTTTATGTACCATCACCTAAAGACTTACCATATGATAAGATCCAAATTGTCTTTTTTACTGCGTTGATAGGTATTTTTCTACTGCGATTTAAAATTAAACAGGTATTTTTCCTTTTTTGCATCATTATCGTAGCCATTTGTAGTATCGGATACAATAACTTTATGATGTTTACTCAAGATTTAGGCGATTATCAGACTCAGAAGGCTTCGACACTTCAAACCTTTTCAGGAAGTGGTTATGACAATGAAGCAGACAAACAGGTAATTCAATATATCCAGCAATCAGATTCTTCTTTTTATCGGATTATGTGGAATCAAATCAACAAAGAAAATATTCCATTATATTACAATTTCAATGGGTTTAGCAGTTATCAAAGTCTTATTCCAAATAATGTACACAGCTTCTTTAAGGAAACTTATAACATAGCTCAGATGGATTCACCGAGTCGTTATAGCAATTTAGATCATCGTCTCTACTTGGAAACAGCTTTAATGAATAAATACTATATAGTAAGAAGTGGTGATTCATTTAGCCCATACGGTTTTACATTATTAAAAGAGTTAAATGGATATAAGATTTATAAAAATGATCATTATCTTCCTGTTGGCTTTATGTATGACCAGGCTGTATCAGTTGAGCAGTTTAACCAATTAGATGAAGTACAAAAAGATCAGCTTATGTTGCAAGCTGCAGTTGTAGAACAGGCAGGAAGTTTAGAAAAGTTCAATACTAAGAAATTAAGAAGTGAAGTTCTTTTCAAAGGAATGGATAATGTAAAACTTGAGAATATTGATAAAAATGGTGATGTATACACAGCAAGGGCTAACGCTTCTATTCAAATTCCGTTAAATAATAAACAAGTAAAAGCTGGAGAGACAATTCTAAAGATGAATTTAAAGAACCTAACAACGGGCTCATTGATGCTTAATATTAATGGAACTAACTTCGAAAAGCGTTCAGTAAATAACATTTATTCTTATCCAAAAGATAATTATGCATTTAATGTTCAAAACTTAGAGAACAATAGAATGATCAATATTAGTTTGTCTCCTGGCCAGTATAGTATTAAAGATGTTGAAGTCCTGTTTAATTCTTATGAAAAATACACTGACTCAGTTAATGAACTAAAGCAATCTGAATTGAAAAATATTCAATATGATGAAAATTCATTGCAAGGTAAAGTTAACGTTAGAAAATCAGGATTGTTATTCCTCTCTGTTCCATATAGTAAAGGTTGGCATATTAAAGTAGATGGGAAAGATACTGATTTTGAACAAGTAAACGGAACGTTTATAGGTGTTAGATTATCTAAAGGTAAACATGACATCTCCATGCACTATGTGACACCATATTTTAAAGAGTCAACTGCCATTTCTATATTCACAGCTATCGGGATAGTGGTTGTATACTTAATAAAAAGACGCAAAAAAGTAAAAAGTAGTAACTAAATAAAAGAAGCTCTTCTTAACCTAGAAGAGCTTCTTTTATTTTTTATGCATTAAGATAAACGGAATTCAACTAGCAATAGGTTGTCTTAAAAAAAATAGTATATAACTGCATTTATTTCCTATAGCTTACTTAGAGATATCAGCTACGGTATGATCTGTCCCTTGTAACTTTGGAGAACTTCTCTTTGTAGTCATACCAAAAAACATAAATCTTGTAATAAAGGAAAGCTTAAATAACTGATGAATACTATATGAAATTAAGATGCCTATAATTCCTAATAAAAATCCGTTATCGGTATATTTCAGACCTAATATGTATATAGGGATATGTAAGAACATAATGCTCATTGAAGCCATTCCAATACTCTCTGTCATTTTCTCTAACCATCTATACTTTAAGTTATTACTTAAATGAAACAGAAGAACGATACATGAAATCGGTATAATTATATCAAGGTACAAATGATTATATACACCAGCTTTTAGGTCCAATTCATAATTAAGCTTCTGCATTTGCTCTAGAATAACGATTAAACTAAATACAACTATTCCTAGCGATAATATTAATTTTTTCTTTAGTATATGGACAATATTGCGACTATAATACCCAATAGCATAGTATGGTAAAGCAATTAGCACAGTGTTTATGCTCCAAGGTAACATGAGCTGACTGATTCCCTTTACGTGTGCTAACCCATAAAAAACGGCCATTACAAAGATTATTAGAATTTGTGAACGAAACATATACGTTATTAATGCAAAAGTTAACTGTGTAACAAGTAAGCACGTTACGAACCAGAAAACTCCATAGTAATAACCAAGTTTTCGTCCACCGTATAACAGAGATTCAATCGACCAATCTTGATTCTGTATAATGATAATTCCAAGGATACATAAACCAAAGAAAATATAAGGAATCATCAACCTATTTACTTTTTTAAAAGACCAGTTAAGTAACTTTTTAAATTCGAGAGTTGGGGCGAAGAGATAACCACTTATTATAAAGAATAGTGGCATATGAAACCAAAAGAAATAATGATGGGTAAATTCATTGCCTGTGTGTCCTAATACAACAGTAATAATACCTATTCCCTTCAATCGATCAATCCATTTATTATATTGCTGCATGTCCTATCCCCTAAGTAATAAATTTCAATGCTGTGATTTCCATTATAAGGCTGTCTTAACTAACTCAACAATATTAATTTTTAATTTGAAAGGAGTATATACACTGCGATCATTTACTACAGTGCTTTTTTAATTATGAGAGTAGACAGTCAGGCCTACTAAAGTATCTAAATAGTATCTAAATAACTCCACTTCATTTCCACAATCTGTATCTATACCGTAGTGCATCACATTTATAAAGTTTTATGTACATAATAAAGCTATTATCTTTGTAGCTTTTCTTTTTATCCTCCGTATTGAAAAAGAAATTTATCATAGTAGGCGATTTTTAAATTTTATAATGGAGAGAGGTACAATTTTTAGGTAAAAAGCTGTAATAATGGTAAAATAATATATATAAATAAGCAAATGAGATTAGTTAACCTCTCTTTTGCAGGCTTACATTTTGCTAGATATATATCATAAAAAATCTAGATTTTTTATATGGGGGATGTAAATGGACAAACAAAGAAAAGATTTAAATGAATTTTTAAGAGAATTTTACTATCCACTAAAAAAATTAAGTGGCCGGATACACAAGGAAGAACCTACCGAAAGAGCTCGAAACGAGTATCAGAGGGATTATTCTAGGGTACTGTATTCCACATCTTTTAGGAGACTTCAAGGAAAAATGCAACTGCTAGGTATACAAAGCGATAAATTTTATCGTAATAGATTAACGCACAGTTTAGAAGTTGCTCAGATTGCTAGAGGTATTGTAGATAGGCTACGGAATCAGTCTGGTGATAAAGATATTTATATAAGTGATACCTATGTTGTGGAAGCAGGTGCTCTTGCTCATGACATAGGAAATCCACCGTTCGGCCATCATGGGGAAAGAGTTCTAAACAAATTGATGATAGATAAAGGCGGATTTGAAGGAAATGCACAGACTCTGAGAGTCCTAAATCATTTAGAAAAGAAGTTACCTACAAAAAGAGGTTTAAATTTAACAGTAAGGTCATTACTAAGCATTGTGAAATATTATAAACCTTTTAGCATAGATACAGAAAAATTTATATATAAAGGCGATTTTGAACAACTTAATTTTATATTATCTGGAACTGATATTAATCCTCGTACTATTGATGTTCAAATAGTAGACTTAGCAGATGAAATTGCTTATGCTGCCCATGACTTAGAAGATGCATTGAGTCTAGGAGTATTTAATATTGATGAATTTATGTTTGAATTTAAAGGTAGTACCGAGGATAGTCAAAATTATATGGTTCTTCAGGGATTGGTTGAAATTGCAAAGGAATATGCTCGATCAGCTTCAAATTATCATTCCTCTGAAGAATTTGGATTACTCTTAAGAAAAGAACTAACATCTAACTTGGTAAATAAATTAGTTAACGACATTGGTGTTGTTGAAGTTGACAATAAGTTTATAGAGAAAACAGGGACAAAAAATGACAGAGAACTAGGTTTTGTAACATTAGACAGTTTCGTAGATAGTCTCAAAGCATTTACCTTTAAGTGTATAAATAGATCAAATGTAGTACAAATATATGAAAAACAAGGCGAGAAAATCATTAAAGGTTTATTCGACGCCTTCTGTGATGATACATTTAATAAAAATAATTTACTATTACCAGTAGAGTTTAGAGGAACAGAGGAAAGTAAAGAAAGAATGATTGCTGACTATATCTCTGGTATGATGGATTCTTACGCAGTTCAAGTTTTTGAGAATCTTTATGGAAAAAGTGCAAGTGATAATATCTATGATGTTAACTATTTTAGAGACTATAAGCCTAAACCTTAAACCATTATTGATAATACAAGGAGAAAGCTTTCCATACTACAAAGCTTTCCTTTTTTTGCTGCATATAATCAAACTTATGGTAACTAAACTAGAAAAGAAAAAGCCTGTATTTCCTTAGGTACAGGCTTTTTCTCAACTCCGTTGTTTAAGTAGAACTAGGTACTTACTTTAAATTTAAGGTTACTTCCTTATTTAGATATGGAGATGTAAAAGTTACTGTTTGTTCATTTGTCCATTTTGCATCATAAGCTCCTAAAACATTTAAATCGCTCATATCCGTATTTCGTGTCATAACATGAAGAGATTCTTGATTTATTCGTTCTTTTACCAAAGGGAATCCCGTTTGTTTATAAAAGTCATAATAATGATTAGTTTCACCAAGACTCCAATTAGAATAGCCAATAACAAGTTTTTGTGTATTCTTAGGGGAACTTAGATTGTAATAGTCAACTTTATTAGTATAAAAGAACGTAAACCACCCAACGATTGCTATAGGTACAATGAAGAATGGCCCAATTACACCCCAAAAAACCTTAGATTCCTTTGTTGTGCTAACGGTTATAAGGACTATGTATAAATAGATAAAGTGCAGGACAAATATCAAAAGATATATTGAAACCCTTGAAGTGAAAACGTATAAGTCCTTTAGTGCTAAAAGATAAAAAAATAGATCTATAGCAAGTAAGATGAGAGCTGAAACTTTTAATATACTCTTTCTATTTTTATATTTCATTGAAATATAAATCCCCCCCTTTTTAATCTAAAAATGTTAAATGTCGCTGCTATTAATATCAAGTGAGTAATAACGGGGTATATAATTTTGGACTTTTCCAGGTGAGTTAAATAGATCACTCTTACTGAATATCGTAAATCCAACCTCTTCCACATCTATAAATGTATTGACTTTATCTATATCGACATTTTTAAATTCTATAGGTTTATTCCATTGTCTCGAAGGAATTAAATCCTGCTCTACAATACCTTCTCCGTAGAAAATGAATATACTCAGCCCATTATTAACTAATACCTCTGCTAACCCACTAACAAGATCCAATTTTTCTACAGAATCAACTTTAACAATAGCACTATCCAATGAAAACTCATAAAAAGGAACATTATTTTCAATTAAAGTCTCTTTTTCATATCCAAATATCATTGACTCTAAAACAAAGAAAACTGGTAAACGGAACATTTTTTGAACTAAGGAATTAATCAGATCATGCGTGATATCACTAATCCCTACAGTAATAGATACAAAATTATCTTTTGGAAAATCAAAGCTATTAATTATACTTTGGTCTGAATATTGCACATAATATTCTTTTTTCAACTTCTAGCCTCCTTTAGCATTTAATCCTTTTGAACTCTTACTATTACGTTATACCGCCATTGGCCCTTTTAATGTACCAAAAAACTCTTTGTAAGTGATAGCAATAATCGGGAAAAGGAATGATATTCCATTGGATAAAGAACGTTTGTTCGTATATAATAAAGAACAAACGTTCTTTATTGAGGAGTACTTTTAATGGATTATGGGCAGCTACCAAACAGAGTGATTATTTGTATCGACATGAGGAGCTTTTTCGCTTCGGTTTCCTCTGTCATACGGGGGTTAGATCCGTTGAAAACAAGACTTGCTGTGGTAGGAGATATCAAACGGTCGGGATCGGTTGTGTTAGCTGCCACACCCTTACTAAAGAAAGAAGGGATCAAAACAGGAAGTCGCCTTTTTGACATTCCTAAAAGGAAAGATATCCATGTGGTGAATCCATCCATGGAGAGATATATCAAGGCTTCGAACTATATTTCTAGTTTGGTGTTACAGTATGTTGCTCCTGAAGACTTTCATGCATATAGCATTGATGAGTTGTTCATTGATGCTACAGCTTCCTTGCACTTATTTGCTCGAACACCGGAGGAGCTAGCTCATCGAATACTTAATGAGATCTATCGCAAAACAAGACTGACAGCTACGGCAGGAATCGGTCCTAATCTCTTACTGGCTAAAGTCAGCTTAGATCATGAAGCGAAGCACAGCCCAACAGGGGTTGCTTATTGGCGATATGAGGATATTCCCTTTAAGTTATGGTCAATTCATCCAATGAAGGATTTCTGGGGGATCTCGTCAGCTACAGAAAGACGATTAAACCGTTTAGGCATCTATACCATAAAAGAACTTGCTCTTTCTTCGAAAGAGATGTTACAAAAAGAATTTGGCATCATGGGCGAAGAATTGCACCAACATGCGAATGGCATTGATTTTAGTCGTATTTCTGATGTGTACATCCCTAGTTCCCGTTCCTTTGGGAAAAGTCAGATTCTCTTTCGAGATTATACAAGCCGAAAAGAAGTTGAATTATTACTATTGGAGCTATTGGACGATGTTTGTTTTCGTTTACGCATGCATCAAGTGGTAGCTCAAACGATCCATTTATCCATTGGCTATAGCAAACAAACAGGTGGAGGCTTCTCCAGACAAAAGAAAATGGTGAGGGCATCAAATTTAAGTCAAGATATCTTTCCGTATTGTTTAACCATTTTACATACCTATGATAGTGGAATGCCGATTCGGTCAATTGGCATTTCCTTATCAAATACGAGCATTCAAGAAGAGGAGCAAATGAGCTTATTTGAGGACATTGATCAGCGTGAAAGAGCCTATGCTCTTGCCAAAACGATTGATGACATTCGGCTGCGTTATGGTAAGAACATTGTACTACGTGCGTCTAGTCACCTTCCTTATTCAACAGCTCGTTATCGAAATGGCCTTATGGGTGGCCATAAAGCTTAAGGAGGAAAGAGATATGGAAACTAGAGGAATGAAAAAATGGCGTCCATTCGCCACTATGCCCGAGCAATACATAGGGTTAAAGGAAATGATAAATAAGCAATCAGAAGTAGCTCAACCTGTTTTAACAGAAGAGCAAATGGAACAAATTAATTTCACATTGATTGAAGCCTTACATACAAATAAACAAGTTTATCTTACATACTACAAAAAGGGACAATGTATTACAGAAAAGGGATTCATCCAATTTGTTGATTCCCTGGGGAATTTGTTTGTTTTTATCGATGAAGTATTTGAATTAAAGAACAAAATGAGGTTAAGTGAACTAATTGATGTTCGTTTTACATAAAATAATGTCACCTTCACTTTTTGTGATAATTTAATAAAAGTCAATTAGAAAAGAGTGAGCAAGATGGAAGAGAAACAGCAGCAAGAAATAGATCTCACTAAAGTATATGATTATGCCGAATATCCAGATAAGGTATTATCAAGACCTAAATTGAAAAAAGCATCGAAAATAAAGGTTGATACATATTGCACATGACTAATATGTATCAACCTTTTAATTTTTTCTCAACAAACGCGCCCGATTCATGAACATGAGTTAAAACAGGGAAATTTTATCTATGACCAACACACCTCGTTGACTTCATAGTCTTCCGAGGAATCTGCTTCCCCAGTTATACACGAAAAACATCCTTGATAGGCGACCGCACTACCAATCGCCCAGATTTCCTGACCGCAGTTATGGCAAGTTGCTCCATTTTTCTTATCTTTAACTGCCTGTTTCAGATTTTCTCTTAACTGATTCGGATTTTCTCCAGGATTATTTTCGCAATGCTTATTTACATACGCTTCTATCGATATGGGTACCATTGATAATTCCCCTTTCTTATGTTCTTTTTTCTTATTCTATCGTAATTCTTTAGTTCGAAAAAGCTTTCGATAAATCGTTTCTTATCGATCAATGAGAATGAGCGTCTGATTGTTGAATATTATCTATTGACGTTATATGATTGATCCCTAACTACTACAGTTTCAGGTACAAAACGAATGAAGACATTTTTTGGATCTTGATTTTTGAATCTAGAATCCCAGTCCTTTTCGTTTGAACCCAAATATTTTGCAAATAACCGTTTTGCTAAGTCAAAGTTAAATGGTTCTACGGTTGCTTTTCCTCTGAAACCTGCATGCAATACCTTCCCTGTAGCAGGATCAAAATCAACAATACCGATGGCACAATTCGGATTTTTGTCTATTCTTAATGGAAAAGTATCTTCAGGAGTTCCTATAATCCAAAGACATTTATCTTCCCAAATAAACCACACTGGAGATTCCCTTGGCCCTTCGGATGAAGTCGTCGATAGATGAGCAAATAATGGTTTATTTAAGAATTCATCCAAATCAAAACTTCGTTTACCTCTTATAATCTCCATTTATTCCATTCCACCCCTTTATTACAGATTAGCCCTTATTTAGCTGAAGAACAAAATTATCCAAAAATCTGTGCAGCTATTCCATATAATGCTTTATTACGTTGTGGTAATTGCTTTGAATTTTTAATCATTATAGGAGGTTGACTTACTTTTACGAAGCCACATTTATCTATATGGGACATAAAATCCTCATTCCCTGATGGAATATCGATTCTTAATTTACCTTGATGATTGCTAGCTAATTTATCAATTAATAAAGACGCTGTATGATGATCAGGTGCTACAATGGGGCCAAGTATAAGATTGATAGGACCTAAAATAGACAAACCATACCCTATAATATTTCCATCTGGACTTTTAATAACTAGAGACTCTTTTGCTTGGTTAATCCGGTTTATTAGAAACGTCCTTCTTTCTGCTCCAAATGCATCCTTATCTATCTTTACAACTTGAGATAAATCTTCCTTACGCAACGGAATTATTTCAACATTCAAAGCATCGTTTGATTTCATAGGGAGATAGTTGTCACAAAGATATTTATGAACACTGTCTTTAGAACTAAACCCCATACTCTCATACATTGATTTCCCTTCATCTGTTGCAATTAGCATCACCATTGTATCGCCAGCAACAGAATCTAAACATTTTTGTGTTACTTTTCTTCCAAGTCCTTTACCTCTATAATCTTGATGAACAATCACCATACCAATAGATGCTAGGCTTGATCCGTATGGAATAATTGCCGCACTAGATACAATTTTACCCTCTTTATTCTTGTGTCCGTAAACTTTACCAGATGACATTACTGTATTAATTTCATCTTTATCATAGTCCCATCCAATTGATACTGAAAGTGCAATTAACCCAGGAATATCCCATTCTTCAAGTCTTACCAAATTAGTTATGGTTCTTTCGGATACGCTCATTCGGAATACTCCTTAAATATTAAGTATTTGTCGTTTTAATTTTATATCTTTATCCCGTTTATTCACTATTCTTTTCCTCACCCATTGAATACGTTATAGCTTCAATTCATTTTCTAATAATTCCTTCTCTTCTTCAAGGATCTGGCCCAATTGCTTAATATCAATTATTACAAAGTTACAAAACTCATACCACTCACCTTCTAAATCATATTGACGCTCGGTCTGAAGACCTCACTACGCCTCCCCCTGTGGGCTACGTCCTCCGTTTGCAACAAACTTATGTTCCTTTATAATATATACATATTAAACTATATTTACAGTATCTAAATAACGAATCTAATATGTATCAGAAAAGAGGATATATGCTCGTATATTGAACATAATATCCTCTTATTAGTTTAGTCCATTTAATAAACAAAGTGGACGATGTGACAACTGCAACTCAGCTGATTTCAAAAACTCCGTAAAAGGTGGCGTTTTCTTACGCGAATGCCGGAAATGTGGCATGAAGAAGAGTATCTAAGTATAGAGGATTATATAGAAAAAAGAGAAGGATATCTACTTTAATCCTTGGGACATCTTTGAAACTCTCGTCCATTTCATGAAAAAGATAAGCAACTAGGCCAATCTCCAACATATAAAAGCCAAGCACCTCTTACATCACCATCTACTGATCCCCTACTGCGGTAAGGGTTCTTTTTTATTTTTGGAATGGACAGGCAAGCTTCCTGCAGTAGCTACATAGTATCTAAAGAATCATAACTCCGTTCCTTAATCAGTATCTATTTCAGTATCGCTACCGCGTTAATACAAGCTTTATATGCATAATGACGCCCTTCACGGAATCTGTAAGGGAGCTGAGCCGAAGAGGCGAAGGGGGCGACCGGATGCGGAGAGCTGAAAAAACAGGTACGTCAAAAGTAAAAAAATTAAAAGAGTGAAAGAAGGTATCAACATGAGAAAAACAAAATGGTTTCACTTTCGGAGCTTCATTTGTAAACCTTCTTCAACTCCCTCAATGAAACCTCGCCCCTTCAAGGCTTATTCCTTTGTTCCGTTTAGTCCACTTGCCATGCTTGACCCCACTATCTTGACCATAGGAGGCGTTGTCTTAGGGATTGCTATCATCGAACGAGTATTAGAGCGATGGGGTGTCATCGACCTTGCCAATCAGTTTGAAAAAGTGATGCGGTTCATCTTACCTGTCACCTTTTATGGGGCCTTATTTTACTTCTTTGCGACATTTATATTTTAAGGAGGGTTCTAGATGTTTGAGAAACTAAAATTGCGTGGAAAGCTTATTAAAGCGTTTCGTACAGCAGAGATTTATCGGGTTACAAAGCGTGGGGATCGTACCTCTTATCAATTTCCTAAAATCCATCGGATTGATCATCAGCACACCTACACTCGGTATGCGTTTTCCTTACTGAATGGCATTGATCCTGAACTTTTAAATAAAAAAAGATGGGCCTTACGACAAGTATTAGGCAGCAATATTGAAGTGAATGGCAGCTTAAAGAACTTTAATATTACTGTTCATCATAAAAGCTTGCCAAAGATGCTTACCTACAAGTATGAAACCATTCACCCTCATATAGAGGAAATGGAGCTTCCGGTATGCATTGGTCAAGATATCTATGGGAATCCTGTTTCATGGGATTTTGCGGATTTAGAAACATTACTGATTTCTGGCGAAATTGGCGCAGGAAAAAGTAGTCTGATGCGTGTCATCCTCACCACATGGGTGAAATATGCCTCTCCTGAAGACTTGCGTTTAGTATTAGTGGATCTGAAACGAGCTGATTTAGGGTTATTTCACGGGATTGAGCATGTGGATGCGCTTTGCTTTGAGGCCAAGGATATGAGAAAACCTTTTGCGTTATTACGAGCTGAAATGTACCGAAGAGGCGATTTATTGTTAGAGCATGGCGTAACACATATCAGCAGGCTTCCTTTTAAGCTGCCTCGTATCGTAGTGGTAATTGATGAAATGTCCATCGTGAAGAGAGAAACGGACCTTGTAGAGATGATCCAACAATTTGCGAGTCAAGGTCGTGCCCTAGGTGTTCATACGATTATTGCCATGCAGCGTCCCGATGCCGATTTATTAAACTCTGCGTTAAAAGCCAATTTAAGGGTGCGGATTTCTGGAAGGCAAGCCGATGCGACGAATGCGAAAGTAGCTGGAGTACTCGGAGCAGAAGAAATTGATGCAGCAGCCAGGGGTCGTATGAAAATTAAGATTGATGACGTGAAAGAGTTTCAAGCCTATTTCTTAGATGAAGAAGCTTGTAAGGAAATGCTTTCCCCGTATAAAACACGTGTGAAAGATCCTGATCCTCAACTAGAGGTGGTGTCACAGTCTATCTTTGGATTATTAGAGAAGGAGGAACAGCGATGAGTTTTCGACTATCTCAGCGTGATAAAGACATCATTGGGTTTATCAATCAGTTTCGGTCTGTGGATCGCGACTCATTAGTAGAACTCTTCTTTAAACAGCTGAAATCGCCTGTAAATGCCTGTAATAGTGTCATGGTGCGTTTGTATCGATTAGGACTCATTGAACGCACACAGCAGTATTCTCCAACGGTCTATTTACCTGTGGATGCAAAGATTAAAAAGAACTCTCAAAAAATATTACATTTCCTTTCTATCTTGGATGTCTATAAACAAATGTGTACGTATAGTGTGCCTAAGAATGTCATTGTCGAAGATAAGCCCACCGGACAAAAAGGAGGGATTGAACCCGATTTGTTTTGTATTTTTAAAGGGTCTCCGTTTTGGATTGAAATTCAACGCAATCAGTATTCAGAACAGAAAATGCAAGCGAAGATTAATCTCTATGAGGAATTTTTCTTTTCGGATGAATGGCAGGCATTACATTGGCAGCCAGAAGATCGCCCCGCCCTCTGCCCTTCCGTCATTTTGATTACACCTGTTCGGTATGCCGTTAATTCTGACCATATCCGCATTATACAAGTGGCCAGTATTCATGAACTAATGGAGAAATATAAGAGTTCGGCAAAATCTCAAAAAGAAGCAAGAACAAAAACAGCTCCTTCTTCTAGTGGGATTAGAATTAACTTAACATAAGCTATTCTAAGGTACGCGAAATTTCTAATTCAGTTATGATTAATAATACGGTAAAATATTACAAAAGATAGGATTTTACGGAGGATACTTATTTTGTTAATCATAATTAGAAATTCTTTAATAATAGCTGGTTGTCTTTATTTAGCAGTTGTTTTTCTACCTGAAATAATGAATGTAAATGAGACCGTTGCAAAATATTTATTTGTAATACCCGTTGGTATTTGGGGTATTAAGTCAAAGAATAAATGGTGGATTAATCTTATTTCTTTTCTTTTAGCTCTTATTATTCTAATTTTTTCTTTGGATTTATTACCCGAAAGCATGATATAAAAGATAAAAGTAAAAAGCTATCTCCTAGAAAATGAGATAGCTTTTTATAAGATTGCTAATTATAAAGTACCAAAATATAACCGCAATTAAACAATAGCACATTCTTGCCACAATGGATATTTTTGGATGAATCGACATATGTATAAAGGGTAGTCTTTTTATACGCCTTTTCTTCACACACACATGGAGAGATCACCGTCATATCAATGGTGTGTAAAAGGCTGCATATCCGATTAAAGGCACCCACGAGAGAACCCTTTTCCTGTAAGGGTTCTTTTGCTTTCTTGAAGAGGTATTATGTAAACTGATTTTGTATATGGTATTCATGGATTACGCTTAGTTCTTACAACGTTGACTTACGTTCAGAATTACATAAAATTACTGGATCAATATCTTTTTCAATCCATAAGTCTAATAATTTTGTAAAGTCTTGCTTGTCTTTTATAAACTTCTTTTCTTCTTGATGAATAGGCAATAGCCAAAATAGTTCAATACGTTTTTTATCAAAAATATCTAGTAGGTGAGCTGTATTGTCTGTCTCCATTATAGGAGGGCATATCAAAAGACTATTCATTT
>Ga0268252_1000080_pt1 | contig 58893 bp, 49 predicted proteins | sample AgamicMgSfrz_FD_200244 | JGI IMG/M metagenome (GOLD analysis project Ga0268252, IMG submission 200244) | Agave microbial communities from Guanajuato, Mexico - Mg.Sf.rz (v2) (version 3) | ecosystem: Host-associated > Plants > Phyllosphere > Phylloplane/Leaf | place: Guanajuato, Mexico | collected... | reverse complement strand
AGCGGGTCGCCGGCCAGATCGGCGATCGTCCGCGCGACTTTCAGCACGCGGAAATACGCGCGCGCCGACCACCCGAAGCGCTCGCCGGCCTCGCGCAGCAATCGCTCGCCTTCGTCGGTGGGCCGGCACAGGTCGTCGGTTTCGCGACCGCTCAGCATGTGATTCGTCTTGCCCTGCCGAGCGAGCTGCAGCGCACGCGCCTGTGCGACCCGGGCGGCCACCGCCGCACTCGGCTCGCCGGGCGCCGTCGCGCGGGTCGCGAGTTCCGCCGGCGACAGCGCGGGCAGGTCGATCTGGATGTCGATGCGATCGAGCAGCGGCCCCGACAGCTTGCGCAGATAGCGGGCGGCCACGTCCGGCGAGCAGCGGCAGCGCCCGGACGGATCGCCGTGCCAGCCGCACGGGCACGGATTCATCGCGGCGATCAGCTGGCATGCGGCGGGGAAGTCGGCCTGCTGGGCCGCGCGCGAGATCGTGATGCGGCCGGCTTCCAGCGGCTCGCGCAGCATTTCCAGCACGTGCCGGTCGAATTCCGGCAGTTCGTCGAGAAACAGCACGCCGAGGTGCGCGAGCGTGATTTCGCCCGGCTGCGGCGGATTGCGGCCGCCGACCAGCGCGGCGGCGCTCGACGAGTGGTGCGGCGCGCGGAACGGCCGGCGGCGCCACTGCGCGGGTGAGAAGCCGAGCCGGCTCGCGGACAGCAGCGCGGCCGAGGTCAGCGCCTCGTCGTCGGTCAGCGGCGGCAGCAGCCCGGCGAGGCGCGCGGCCAGCATGGACTTGCCGGCGCCGGGCGGGCCGACCATCAGCATGTGATGGCCGCCCGCGGCCGCCACTTCCAGCGCGCGCCGGGCGCCGCGCTGGCCGACGACGTCCGCGAGGTCGGGCGCGGCGGGTGCCGGCAGGCCGTCGAGGCAGGGCGCCGCGACCGGCGCGAGCCGCCCGTCCGGCGCATCGGCGAGGTGCGCGCACAGCGCGGGCAGGTCGCGTGCACCGAATACGGTCACGCCCGGCACGAGCGCGGCCTCGGCGGCGCTGTCGAGCGGCAGGTACAACTCGGGCGGACGCGATGTCGCGGTGCAAGCGCGCGTCTCGCCGCCATCCAGGCCCGGGCCGCCGGCTAGGCCCGCGCCGGACGCCTCCGTGCGCCAATCCCGCGCGGCGCCGCACGCCATCGCGAACGCGCCGCGCATCGGCCGCAGTGCGCCCGTCAGCGACAGCTCACCGGCGAATTCGCGGCCGGCCAGCGCGTCGGCCGGGATCTGGCCGTTCGCGGCGAGGATGCCGAGCGCGATCGGCAAATCGAAGCGGCCCGATTCCTTTGGCAGATCGGCCGGCGCGAGATTGACGGTGATGCGGCGCACCGGGAATTCGAACCCGCAGTTCTGCAGCGCGGCGCGCACGCGCTCGCGGCTTTCGCGGACTTCGAGATCGGGCAGGCCGACGATCGAGAACGACGGCAACCCGTTGGCGAGATGGACTTCGACGGTGACGTCCGGCGCGCGGCCGGAGGCGGGCGCGCGACTGCGCACCACGGCGAGCGACATGGCGAGGCTCCTGTAAAAGCAGGCGGACGACAGCCGTTCGGGGCCGCATGCCGCGGGAATCGGAGGAATCGGGTGCGCGCTTGCCGGCGTGGCGCGGGGAAAGAACGAGGTGTTGCGGAACGACGAACTGCGAAGAGCGATGGACAGCGAAGAGCGGGGTGCTGCGAAGAGCGATGGACAGCGAAGAGCGGGGTGCAGCGAAGAACGACGGACGACGAAGCGTGGCGGAAGGTGGCGGATGCGGGCCGCACGACGCGGCCCGCATCCGGGTAGAGCGTCAGGCCTGCGGGGCCGCGAGCTTCTGCTCGAGTTCGGCGACGCGCTTTTCGAGTTCCTCGAGGCGCACGCGGGTGCGGGCGAGCACCTGCGCCTGGGTGTCGAATTCCTCGCGCGTGACGAGATCGAGCTTCGAGAAGCCTTGCGACAGCATGGCCTTCACATTGCGCTCGACGTCCTTGGCCGGCGAGTTTTTCAGCAAATCGCTGACGCGCGACTGCAGATCGTTGAAAACGTCGCTGGGTTGCTTCATGTGATTTCCCTTCCTTGCACAAAAAATGTGCATCTTCAGTTGCGTACGTGCCCATGATGCACGCATGACCGGAAATGGTGCGCGCGGGGCGCGAATTCCGGGCATGGCGCCCGCATGGGTGAATGGCCCGGCGATCCGGGACGTGCGTGCACTCTAGCAACGATCCTTTCGCCGCGCCAGCAAACCGGGCCATGTTGGCCATTCGGCCGGGCTTTCGCGCCTTACATCGCGGGATGTGACCCCGTTCCGGAGCCGTTCGAGACGGTGTTCGGGCCAACATGGCATGCGAGTTGCTGAGAAGAGTCCGTTACAACATTCCAACTCATTCGACGGGACAACCCAGCGAGAGGACTTCATGAAACTCATTACCGCAATCATCAAGCCGTTCAAGCTCGATGAGACGCGCGAGGCGCTGTCGGCGCTTGGCGTCTCCGGCATCACGGTGACGGAGGTGAAAGGGTTCGGGCGCCAGAAGGGGCACACCGAGCTGTACCGCGGCGCCGAATACGTGGTCGATTTCCTGCCGAAGATGAAGATCGAGGCGGCCGTGTCCGACGATCTCGTCGACCAGGCGGTGGAAGCGATCGAGCGGGCCGCGCGCACCGGCAAGATCGGCGACGGCAAGATCTTCGTCACGCCGATCGAACAGGTGATCCGGATTCGCACCGGGGAGACAGGCGCGGACGCGCTGTAACAGAACAGACAAGACAAGCGACAAGAGGAAACCCAAGATGCGAAAACTTCTGATGTCCCTGCTGATGGCCGGTTCGCTGATCGCGACCGGCGTCGGCTCCGCGCTCGCCGACGACGCGGCGTCCGCCGCGGCAGCTTCCGCGCCTGCCGCCACCGCTTCCGACGCATCGGCCGCCGCTGCACCGGCCGCATCGGCGCCGGCCGCCGACGCATCCGCCACCGCCGCTGCCGCACCGGCTTCGGGCACGGCCGACGCATCGGCTGCCGCGTCCGCGCCGGCCGCTCCGGCCGCGCCCACCGCCCCGTTCTCGGTCGATTCGTCGAAGATCAGCGCGGGCGACACCGCCTGGATGCTGACGTCCACCGCGCTCGTGCTGTTCATGACGATCCCCGGCCTCGCGCTGTTCTACGCGGGCATGGTCCGCAAGAAGAACGTGCTCGCGACCGTGATGCAGAGCTTCGCGATCACCGCGGTGATCACGGTCCTGTGGACGGTGGTCGGCTACAGCCTCGCGTTCACGCCGGGCAACGGCTTCATCGGCGGGCTGTCGCGTGCGTTCCTGCACGGCATGAACTACATCAAGGGCGACAAGGCGACGACGCTGACCGTCAGCCATCTCGCGTCGACGATTCCGGAATCGGTCTACTTCGTCTACCAGATGACGTTCGCGATCATCACGCCGGCGCTGATCTGCGGCGCGTTCGCCGACCGGATGAAGTTCTCGGCGATGCTCGTGTTCATGACGCTCTGGTCGCTGATCGTCTATGTGCCGATCGCGCACATGGTGTGGGAGCCGACCGGCTGGCTGTCGGCCGACGGCGTGCTCGACTTCGCGGGCGGCACGGTGGTGCACATCAACGCCGGTATCGCGGGCCTCGTGTCGTGCCTCGTGCTCGGCAAGCGCGTCGGCTACGGCCGTGAATCGATGGCGCCGCACAACCTGGTGCTGACGATGATCGGCGGCTCGATGCTGTGGGTCGGCTGGTTCGGCTTCAACGCGGGCTCCGCGGTCGCGGCCGACGGCCGTGCCGGCTTCGCGATGCTGACCACGCAAGTGGCGACCGCCTGCGCGGCGCTCGGCTGGATGTTTGCCGAGTGGATCGCGAAGGGCAAGCCGTCGGTGCTCGGCATCGTGTCGGGCGCGGTCGCGGGTCTCGTGGCGATCACGCCGGCCGCCGGTTTCGTCGGCGTGGCGGGCGCACTGGTGATCGGTATCGCGGCGGGCGTCGTCTGCTTCTGGTCGGCTACCTGGCTCAAGTCCAAGCTCGGCTACGACGATTCGCTCGACGCGTTCGGCGTGCACGGCATCGGCGGGATTCTCGGCGCACTGCTGACGGGCGTATTCGCGGTCAAGGACATCGGCGGCTTCGACGGCAGCCTCCTGCTGCAGGCCAAGGGCGTGCTGATCACGCTGGTCTACAGCGGCGTGCTGAGCTTCGTGCTGCTGAAGCTGATCGACCTGACGATCGGCCTGCGCGTGACCGAAGAGGAAGAGCGCGAAGGTCTCGACGTGATCCTGCACGGCGAGCACGTGGAATAAGTCACACGAATCAACGGCGGGCCGCCGCGACGACGGCGCCCGCCCCGAATGAGCGCAGCGACTTCGGCCCGCCTACCCGGCGGGCTTTTTTTCTCCTGTCACGCGCTGCCGTAGCGGATAACCCTTCACTCTATCGGGTCAATAGCCGAAAAGTTCCTCGATATCCTTGCGAAGCCGGGAACAATCCCCAAATGGGCAAGGCAATTGCTCTACAATCTTCATTCTCCCGCTCGCGAGTGATTCATGGTTCCCCACCTCGTTACCGCGTTGAACGGTCCGCTGCTCGAACTCGAGCAGAAGATCCTCGACGCGACGCCTGCGATCGAACGCTGGTTCAGGCTCGAATGGCAGGAACACACCCCGCCGTTCTATTGTTCGGTGGACCTGCGCAATGCCGGCTTCAAGCTGGCGCCCGTCGACGCGAACCTGTTTCCCGGCGCGTTCAACAATCTGCCGTCCGAAGTGCTGCCGCTCGCCGTGCAGGCCGCGATGGCCGCGATCGAGAAGATCTGCCCGGACGCGAAGAATCTGCTCGTGATTCCCGAGCTGCCGACCCGCAACGCGTTCTACCTGGAAAACGTCGCGCGCCTCGCGACGATCATGCGCCAGGCCGGCCTGAACGTGCGCTTCGGCTCGCTCGACCCGAGCATCACCGACATGACGCCGATCACGCTGGCCGACGGCCAGAAGATCGTGCTCGAACCGCTCGAGCGTTCGCAGCGCCGCCTCGGCCTGAAGAATTTCGATCCGTGCTCGATCCTGCTGAACAACGACCTGTCGGCCGGCATCCCGGCCGTGCTGGAAAACCTGCACGAGCAGTATCTGCTGCCGCCGCTGCACGCGGGCTGGGCCGTGCGCCGCAAGTCGACGCATTTCTCGTGCTACGACGACGTCGCGAAGAAGTTCGCGAAGATGGTCGGCGTCGATCCGTGGATGGTGAATCCGTATTTCGCGCACGTGGAAGGCGTCGACTGGCAGGCGCATGAAGGCGAGCAGGCGCTCGCCGACGCGATCGACGGCGTGCTGAAGAAGATCGCGCGCAAGTATCGCGAATACGGGATCAGCGAGAAGCCGTACGTCGTCGTGAAGGCCGACGCGGGCACCGCGGGCCGTGGCGTGATGACCGTGCACGACGCGGCCGAGATCGGCCGCATGACGAAGGCCGAGCGTGCGCAGATGGCCGAATCGAAGGCCGGCCTCGCGGTGCGCGACGTGATCGTGCAGGAAGGCGTCTACACGTTCGAGCGCGTCGGCGACGAGGTGGCCGAGCCCGTCGTGTACATGATCGACCGCTACGTGGTCGGCGGCTTCTACCGCACGCACGGCGGCCGCGAGCGCGACCAGAACCTGAACGCGCCCGGCATGCACTACGTGCCGCTCGGCTTCGAGCACACCGCGCTGCCGGATGCGGGCGCCAAGCCGGGCGCCGCGCCGCCGAACCGTTTCTACATGTACGGCGTCGTCGCGCGGCTGTCGCTGATCGCGTCGTCGATCGAACTGGAAAAGACCGATCCCGAAGCCATCCAGGTGTAACGGACCTTCGCTACGTACAGGACCCGCATGGACATTCTTTTTATCGCCGACCCGCTCGATCATTTCAAGATCTACAAGGATTCGACCTACGCGATGATGGCGGAGGCCGCCCGGCGCGGGCATGCGGTGTACGCGTGCGAACCGCGCCACCTCGCGTGGACGGGCTCGGCCGTCGAGGCCGACGTGCGGCGCATCACGTTCGTCGGCGAGCTGGACGACCTGCATCGCGACATCTGGTTCGAAGCGGGCCCGGTCGACGCGCGCCGTCTCGAATCGTTCGGCGCGGTGCTGATGCGCAAGGACCCGCCGTTCGACATGGAGTACGTGACGTCGACGTGGCTGCTCGAGCTGGCCGAGCGTGCGGGTGCACGCGTGTTCAACAAGGCGCAGTCGATCCGCGACCATTCGGAGAAGCTCGCGATCGGCGAGTTTCCGCAGTTCGTCGCACCGACGCTCGTCACGCGCGACGCGAAACGGCTGCGCGCGTTCCACGCCGAGCATGGCGACGTGATCCTGAAGCCGCTCGACGGGATGGGCGGGATGGGCGTGTTCCGCGTGAAGCCGGACGGCATGAACCTCGGCTCGATCGTCGAGATGCTGAGCCACGGCGGCACGCGCTCGGTGATGGCGCAGAAGTTCATTCCCGAGATCAAGGCCGGCGACAAGCGCATCCTGCTGATCGGCGGCGAGCCGGTGCCGTATTCGCTCGCGCGGATTCCGCAGGGCAGCGAGGTGCGCGGCAATCTCGCCGCGGGCGGGCTCGGCGTCGCGCAGCCGCTGACGGCCCGCGACCGCGAGATCGCCGACACGCTCGGGCCCGTGCTGGCGTCGCGCGGGCTGTTGCTGGTCGGGCTCGACGCGATCGGCGACTGGCTGACCGAGGTGAACGTCACGAGCCCGACGTGCTTCCGCGAGATCATGGAACAGACGGGTTTCGACGTCGCCGCGATGTTCATCGACGCGCTGGAGCGTGCGGCCGCGTAGGCCCGACCAGTTTCCCGCGCAACCCCGGCGGCGGCCGCGCAGGTCCCCCGTCGCCGGAGCAGCTTGACCGGCCTGCTACAATGCCCGCTTGCCCGGTGCCGTGATCGGCGCACCGAAGGCCCGGCGGTCGGGCCGACACTGTTGCAAGGCTGAACATGAAACGTTCTCCACACTCGCTACGCTCATTGCCCCGCCGCGGGGTATCGGCCCGCCAGGGGCGGCCGGGAGCGATCTGACATGGCCGGAATCCTGATCATCGCGCACGCTCCGCTCGCCACCGCGCTGCGGGACTGCATCGCGCACATCTACGGCGGCGTGCCCGCCCGCATCGGCTGCATCGACGTGACGGCGGACAGCGATCCGGCCCAGGTGATGGCCTTCGCGCACGCGGAACTCGCGCGGCTCAAGGAAGAGAACGGCGTGGTCGTGCTGACTGACATGTACGGCGCGACGCCCGCAAACATCGCAGGCCAGCTCGCGAAGCTCGACAACGTGCGCGTGCTGGCCGGCGTGAACCTGCCGATGCTCGTGCGGGCCGTCTGCTACCGCACCGTGCCGCTCGACAAGCTGGTCGACAAGGCGCTGTCCGGCGGCGCGAAGGGTGTCCACGAGGTGTCGGCCGGCACGCCGCCGCCGCCGTCGGAAACCGGTTGCGGCCAGTGCGCGCCGATTCCGCCCGAACCGCAGCCGCGCACCGAATCGCACTGACCGCCCCGTTTTCCGTTTTAGACTGACCCGCCGACGCCCGCCGCCGGCGGCCTCGACCGACCCGACCGAGAATCATGCTTCAACAAGAAACCACCATCGTCAATAAATTGGGGCTCCATGCACGCGCATCGGCCAAGCTTACGCAACTGGCCGGCAACTTCCAGTCGGAAGTCTGGATGACACGCAACGGGCGCAAGATCAATGCGAAGAGCATCATGGGCGTGATGATGCTGGCGGCCGGTATCGGCAGCACCGTGACGATCGAGACGGAAGGGCCCGACGAGCGGGAAGCGATGGATGCGCTGCTGAAGCTGATCGCCGACAAGTTCGGCGAAGGCCAGTGATCGCCACGCGGAATCATTGCCGTTTCCAGTCAGAATGCCGCGGATGTCGCGGCATTTTTTTCGTCGGAAGCATTGATGCGGAATGCGCAATGCTGCGCTGCATGCAGTCAGCAGGGAGTCGCGGAATTTATAATCGCTAACCGGGGTCATAAGCGCATCGCAGCAGTGTGCCGCGGCTTTACTTGTACAGAGGAGGTGCGCGTGTCCTTCACGCTGCATGGCATTCCCGTCTCACGAGGTATCGCGATCGGGCGAGCGTATCTGATCGCGCCGGCGGCGCTCGACGTCGCCCATTACCTGATCGAGGCCAACCGGACCGACGCCGAAGTGGAGCGATTCCGCACGGCGCTCGACGTCGTGCGTCGCGAGCTCGAAGCGCTGCGCGCCGACCTGACCGACGACACCCCGAGCGAAGTCGGTGCATTCATCGACGTCCACACGATGATCCTGAGCGACGAGATGCTCGTGCAGGAAACCATCGACCTGATCCGCACGCGCCGCTACAACGTCGAATGGGCGCTGACCGAGCAGCTCGAACTGCTGACGCGCCATTTCGACGACATCGAAGACGAATACCTGCGCGAGCGCAAGGCCGACATCGAGCAGGTGGTCGAGCGCGTGCTGAAGGCGCTCGCCGGTGCGCCGTCCGCATCGCAGGCGCTCGACGGCGCGGCCAGGAACGGCACGAACGACATGATCGTCGTCGCGCACGACATCGCGCCGGCCGACATGATGCAGTTCAAGACGCAGTCGTTCCAGGCGTTCGTCACCGATCTCGGCGGGCGCACGTCGCATACGGCGATCGTCGCGCGCAGCCTCGGCATTCCGGCCGCGGTCGGCGTGCAGCATGCGAGTTCGCTGATCCGCCAGGACGACCTGATCATCGTCGACGGCGACCAGGGCATCGTGATCGTCGATCCGGCGCCGATCGTCCTCGAGGAATATTCGTACCGCCAGTCCGAGAAGCTGCTGGAGCAACGCAAGCTGCAGCGCCTGAAGTTCTCGCCGACGCAAACGCTGTGCGGCACGAAGATCGACCTGTACGCGAACATCGAGCTGCCCGACGACGCGAAGGCGGCCGTCGAGGCCGGCGCGGTCGGCGTCGGCCTGTTCCGCTCCGAGTTCCTGTTCATGCACGAGAAGGAGATGCCGGAAGAGGAGGAGCAGTTCGCCGCGTACAAGCGGGCCGTCGAGTGGATGAAGGGCATGCCGGTGACGATCCGCACGATCGACGTCGGCGCCGACAAACCGCTCGAGGCGCTCGACGAAGGCTACGAAACGGCGCCGAACCCGGCGCTCGGGCTGCGCGCGATCCGCTGGAGCCTGTCCGAGCCGCAGATGTTCCTCACGCAGTTGCGCGCGATCCTGCGCGCGTCCGCGTTCGGCCAGGTGAAGATCCTGATCCCGATGCTCGCGCACGCGCAGGAGATCGACCAGACGCTCGACCTGATCCGCGAGGCGAAGCGGCAGCTCGACGACGCGGGGCTCGCGTACGATCCGAACGTGCGCCTCGGCGCGATGATCGAGATCCCGGCCGCGGCGATCGCGCTTCCGCTGTTCCTGAAGCGCTTCGATTTCCTGTCGATCGGCACGAACGACCTGATCCAGTACACGCTCGCGATCGATCGCGCCGACAATGCGGTCGCGCACCTGTACGACCCGCTGCATCCGGCCGTGCTGCATCTGATCGCCTATACGCTGCGCGAAGCGAAGCGCGCGGGCGTGTCGGTGTCGGTGTGCGGGGAGATGGCGGGCGACCCGGCGCTCACGCGCCTGTTGCTCGGGATGGGGCTCACCGAGTTCTCGATGCACCCGAGCCAGTTGCTCGTCGTGAAGCAGGAGATCCTGCGCGCGCACCTGAAGGCGCTTGAGAAGCCGACGGCCGACGTGCTGGCCGCGTTCGAGCCGGAGGAAGTGCAGGCGGCGCTGCAGCGGCTGGCGGTCGCCGAGCCGCGGGCGGACGCGGCCGCGTAGGCGTTTTCGCCGCCGCTAACTGTAGCGAAGTGTCACGCATGGGCCGTTTGGCGCATGCCCGTCGCGCGTCAGTGTCGGCCCCCGCATACGGGGCAGTCGGCCTGACGCGCGATTTTCATCGTCGTCCATTCCATCCGCAGCGAATCGAGCATCATCAGCCGCCCGTTGAGCGTCTTGCCGATGCCGCCGATCACGCGCAGCGCCTCGGCCGCCTGCATCGCGCCGATGATCCCGACGGTCGGCGCGAACACGCCCATCGTCGAGCACGCGACTTCCTCGAACGGCTGGTCTTCCGGAAACACGCACGCATAGCAGGGCGCGGCCGCGTCGCGGAAGTCGAACGTGCTGATCTGGCCGTCGAAGCGCAGCGCGGCGCCCGACACGAGCGGCACGCCGTGCGCGACGCACGCGCGGTTGATCGCATGCCGCGTCGCGAAGTTGTCGGTGCAGTCGAGCACGACGCTCGCGTGCGGCACGTGTGCGTCGAGCCACGCGTCGTCGACGCGTTCCGCGACCGCGTTCACCGTCACCTCGGGGTTCAGATGCGCGAGCGTGTCGCGTCCCGATTCGACCTTGCTGCGGCCGACCGATGCCGTCACGTGCAGGATCTGCCGCTGCAGGTTCGTGAGGTCGACCGTATCGGCGTCGACGAGCGTGAGCGTGCCGACCCCCGACGCCGCGAGATACATCGCGGCCGGCGAGCCGAGACCGCCCGCGCCGACGACGATCGCATGCGCATCGAGAAAGCGCTGCTGCGCCTCGATGCCGATCTCGTCGACGAGGATGTGGCGGGAGTAGCGAAGGAGTTGATCGTCGTTCATGGGGAGGCGTGAGCGAGGCGGGCGGACGTTCGTTATTTTAGGCGCGCATGAAAAACGGGCCATCGCGGTCTTCCCGCGATGGCCCGTTGGATGCCGGCTGGCGCTTACTTCGGCGCGGATGCCGGCTTCGGTGCGGAAGCCGGTTTCGCGGCGCTGGCGCCCGACGCCTTCGCGGCCGCCTTGGCGGCCGGGCTCTTCGCCGTGCTCTCGGCGAGCAGCGACTTCGATTCCTGGACCGGCTTGCCTTCGAGCTTGTTGAGCGCCTGCTGCATCATGAAGTCGTCGGCGCTGCCGAACTCGATCGGCTTGCGATCGCGATCCTTCTGGCGCTGCTCCGGCGTCTTCTTGTCGTTCTGCTCTTCGAGAACGCGCAGCTGATCCATCCGGCGCTGCTCGCGCTCTTCCTGTTCCTTCTTCTCGTTCGGATCCTGCGTGTTCGCGAGGTGGTTCGTGTAGTCGACCTCGCGCGTCACGAGCACGTCGTCCGGATCGCCGTCCGCGTACTGATCGACCGGCACGTCGGGCGTGATGCCCTTGTTCTGGATCGAACGGCCGCTCGGCGTGTAGTAGTACGCGGTGGTCAGGCGCAGCGCGGTGTCGGCCGTCATCGGGCGGACCGTCTGCACCGAACCCTTGCCGAACGTCGTCTTGCCCATGATCTGCGCGCGCTTCGAATCCTGCAGCGCACCGGCGACGATTTCCGACGCGGACGCCGAATACGCGTTCGTCAGCACGATCATCGGCACGGTCTTGAAGACCGGCGGCAGGTTCTTCAGCGGATCGCCGTCGAAGGACGGCAGGCGATAGTTGTCGTACGTATCGCGGTACACCTGCTTCGAATCGGGGATCTGGCCGTTGGTCGACACGACGACCGAGTCGGGCGGCAGGAACGCGCCGGCCACGCCGACCGCGCTCTGCAGCAGGCCGCCGCCGTTGTTGCGCAGGTCGAGGATGAGGCCCTTCAGGTTCGGCTGCTGGCGCGCGATGTCCTGCAGCTTCTGCGCGAGATCGGGCGTCGTGCGCTCCTGGAAGCTCGTGATGCGGACATACGCATAGCCCGGATCGAGCATCTTCATCTTCACGCTCTGGACCTTGATGATCGCGCGCGTGACCGTGACCGGGAACGTGCGGTCGTCGCTCTTGCGGAAGATCGTCAGCGTGACCTTGGTGCCCGGCTCGCCGCGCATCTGCTTGACGGCCTTGTCGAGCGTCATGCCGCGCACCGGCTTGTCGTTGATGCGCGTGATCAGGTCGCCCGGACGGATGCCGGCGCGGAACGCGGGAGTATCCTCGATCGGCGAGATCACCTTGACGAGGCCGTCTTCCTGCGAGATCTCGATGCCGAGGCCCGCGAAGCGGCCCTTCGTCTGCTCCTGCAGCTCGTCATAGTCGGTCTTGTCGAGGAACGACGAGTGCGGATCGAGGCTCGACACCATGCCCTTGATCGCCGCCGTCAGCAGCTTCTTGTCGTCGACCGGTTCGACGTACTCGCGCTTGATCTGCCCGAATACTTCCGCGAACAGGCGGAGCTGGTCGAGGGGAAGCGGCGCCGTGGCGGTCTGCTCGGCCGATGCGGAAACCTGCAGCGTGGCGAACACGCCCGTGGCGAGGCCCGCGGCAATCAGGCCGATGTTCTTCAAATTCATTCGCATAGAGAGTCTGGTGCGGTCGGGAAGCGCGTGGCGGTAGCGGGGATGTAGCGGACAAGTATAACTGTTCGTCCGATAACTCAGTGGAACGGCGCGAAAAGCGTCGAAAAGGCCGCAGAGGCCCCGGCGGGGCACCGCCAGGCGCGCTGCGGGGTTCGAAAGCGGGTTCGACCGCAGCGGGGCCGGGAAGGTTCGCGCGGCGTGCGGGTCGGGGCCCGGCACGCCGCGCCGGAACGCGGCCTGCTCGCCGCGCCGGGCGTCAGCCCGCCTTGCCTTGCTTCGCGACGGCGGCCTGCGCCTGCGCGATCGCGTCCTGGTCGCCGAGGTAATAGTGCTTGATCGGCTTCAGGTTCTCGTCGAGTTCATACACGAGCGGCACGCCGTTCGGGATGTTCAGGCCGACGATGTCGCTGTCCGAGATGCCGTCGAGGTACTTGATCAGCGCGCGCAGCGAGTTGCCGTGCGCGGCGATCAGCACCTGCTTGCCGGCGCGCACCGCCGGCGCGATCGACTCGTTCCACAGCGGCAGCACGCGCGCGACCGTGTCCTTCAGGCACTCGGTGAGCGGCAGTTGCTCGCGCGGCACCTTCGCGTAGCGCGGGTCGTTGAACGGCGCGCGCTCGTCGGTCGGCTCGAGCGCGGGCGGCGGCGTGTCGTAGCTGCGGCGCCACACGAGCACCTGCTCGTCGCCGAACTTGGCGGCCGTTTCCGCCTTGTTCAGACCCGACAGCGCGCCGTAGTGGCGCTCGTTCAGGCGCCACGAGTGGACGACCGGCAGGTACATCAGGTCCATCTTGTCCTGCACGTGCCACAGCGTGCGGATCGCGCGCTTGAGCACCGACGTGTACGCGATGTCGAACGTGTAGCCGGCCTCCTTGAGCAGTTCGCCGGCCTGGTAGGCCTCGTTGCGACCCTGTTCGGTCAGGTCGACGTCGACCCAGCCGGTGAAGCGGTTTTCCTTGTTCCACGTCGATTCGCCGTGGCGGATGAGAACGAGTTTGTACATGGATCTTGCGGTCGGTAGTGATGGGAAGCGGGGCGCGTCGCACGGGACCGAACCGGGCCCGACATCGCGCAAGACGGTTATTTTATAATGGCGGGATTGTCCTCATCCGATTTCTCTTTTTCCGGCGGCATTCCGTGACGTTCTTTACCAATTACACGAACCTGGCCCTTATCGCGATCCTGCTGGTTTCCGGCGGCCTGCTGGCATGGCCGGCCCTGCGCCGCGGCCGCGGCGGGCTGTCGGCTGCGGAAGCGACGCAGCTCATCAATCGCCGCAACGCGGTCGTGATCGACCTGCGTGCCGCCGCCGATTTCGCCGCCGGCCACCTGCCGTCGGCGCGCCAGGTCGCGGCGGGCGAGATCGGCGCGAAAATTGCGCAGGTCGCGAAGAACAAGAGCACCCCGGTGCTGCTCGTCTGCCAGAATGGCCAGCAGTCGCAGAAGGCGGCGCGTGAGGTCGAGGCGGCGGGCTACGCCGAGGTGCACGTGCTCGAAGGCGGCGTGGCCGCCTGGCAGCAGGCCGGGATGCCGGTCGTCAAACAAGGAGTGGCGAAGTGAACAAGGTTTTGATGTACAGCACGCAGGTGTGTCCGTATTGCATGCAGGCCGAGCGCCTGCTGAAGCTGCGCGGCGTCGAGCAGATCGAAAAGGTGCTGATCGATCGCGATCCGGCCCGCCGCGAGGAAATGATGACGCGCACGGGGCGCCGCACGGTGCCGCAGATCTATATCGGCGACACGCACGTCGGCGGCTACGACGATCTGTCGAAGCTCGACCGCGAAGGCGGCCTCGTGCCGCTTCTGCAAGCGGCCTGATTAGGGCAGAATGGCCGCCGGCCGCGCCGCGGGTCGGGCGCGCAGGATTCATCCGTGGCGGCCGGCGAACAGCCGGGCCGCCCCGTCACCACTTTTAGGGAAACACCATGTCCGACGTCGAAAACCAACCGTTCTTCAACATCCAGCGCGTCTACCTGAAGGATATGTCGCTCGAGCAGCCGAATTCGCCGGCGATCTTCCTCGAGCAGGACATGCCGTCGGTTGAAGTCGAAGTCGACGTCAAGGCCGACCGTCTCGCGGAAAGCGTGTTCGAAGTCGTCGTGTCGGGTACCGTCACCGCGAAGGTGAAGGACAAGGTCGCATTCCTGATCGAAGCGAAGCAGGCCGGCATTTTCGACATCCGCAACATTCCGGACGAACAGCTCGATCCGCTCGTTGGCATCGCATGCCCGACGATCCTGTTCCCGTACCTGCGCTCGAACATCGCCGACGCGATCACGCGCGCCGGCTTCCCGCCGATCCACCTCGCGGAAATCAACTTCCAGGCGCTGTACGAGCAGCGTCTCGCGCAGCTTCAGCAGCAAGCCGGCGCCGCAGCAGGCGCACCGAACGGCGCGCCGAATGGCACGACGCTGAACTGACGTTTCACTCCGGACCGGTGCTGGGTATGAAAGTAGCCGTTCTCGGCGCCGGTGCCTGGGGCACCGCGCTCGCGGGCCATCTGGCCGCGCGGCACGATACGCTTCTGTGGGCGCGCGACGCCGCGCTCATCGCCGGGCTGCAGGCCCGGCACGAAAATTCCCGCTATCTGGACGGCATCGCGCTGCCTGACGCGCTGCGCTACGACGCCGATCTCGGCGCCGCGCTCGCGCATGGCGCCGCGGACGATGCGCTGTGCGTGATCGCCGCGCCGGTGGCCGGGCTGCGCACGCTGTGTCACGCGATGCGCGACGCGGGCTGCGTGCCCGCGCACGTCGTCTGGGTCTGCAAGGGCTTCGAGGCCGACACGCATCTGCTGCCGCATCAGGTGATCGCGGCCGAACTGCCCGAACAGCAGAGCAACGGCGTGCTGTCGGGGCCGAGCTTCGCGCGCGAGGTCGGGCAGTCGCTGCCCGTCGCGTTGACGGTGGCGAGCGCGTCGGCCGAATGCCGCGAGCGCACGCTCGCCGCGTTCCATCACGGCGCGATGCGGATCTATACGGGCGACGACGTGGTCGGCGTCGAGGTCGGCGGCGCGGTGAAGAACGTGCTGGCGATCGCGACCGGCATTTCCGACGGCCTCGGCCTCGGGCTGAACGCGCGCGCCGCGCTGATCACGCGCGGCCTCGCCGAAATGTCGCGGCTCGGCGTGGCGCTCGGCGGCCGCGCGGAAACCTTCACGGGCCTCACGGGCCTCGGCGACCTGATCCTCACCGCGACGGGCGACCTGTCGCGCAACCGCACGGTCGGGCTGCAACTGGCGGCCGGCCGCACGCTGAACGACATCCTCGGCGCGCTCGGCCACGTGGCCGAAGGCGTGCGCTGCGCGCAGGCCGTGCTGGCGCTCGCGCGCGCACAATCGATCGACATGCCGATCACGCAAGCCGTGTGCGGCGTGCTGTTCGATGGCATCGCACCGCGCGACGCCGTCAGCGGCCTGCTGCGCCGCGACGCGCGCGCCGAGTAGCACGGGCCGGGTTCGCCCGGCACGGTCGCACCGGGCGCGCGGCGCCAAAGCGGACTACGCTTGAACAGTCTTCGGCGTTCCGCGAGGTTGTCATGCTGCAGATCCATTCCACCACGCTCGATGCGCAGGTCGTCGACATCACGACGCTCGATGTCGATGCGATCGTCAACGCCGCGAACGGTTCGCTGCTCGGCGGGGGCGGCGTCGACGGCGCGATTCACCGCGCGGCCGGCCCCGGCCTGCTCGCCGAGTGCCGCACGCTCGGCGGGTGCGACACCGGCGACGCGAAGCTCACGCGCGGCCACGGGTTGCCGGCGCGCTACGTGATCCATGCGGTCGGGCCGGTCTGGTACGGCGGCGCGCGCGGCGAGGCCGAGCTGCTCGCGTCGTGCTACCGGCGCGCGATCGAACTGGCCGAGGAGGTTGCCGCGACGTCGATCGCGTTTCCGGCGATCAGTTGCGGCGTCTACCGCTATCCGGCCGAAGCCGCCGTCGACATCGCGGTCGGCACCGTCGTCGAGATGCTCGCGCAGGCGCCGAACCTCGCACGCGTGGTATTCGCGTGCTTTTCCCCCGACATCTACGACCTGTACCGCGCGCGGCTCGCGCGGACCTGACGCGTTCCGCGCCGCGGGCTACGCCCGGCGCGTGTCAGGCGCCGCCTTCGAAGCCGGCCTGGCGCCACGCCTCGAACACGACCACCGCGACCGTGTTCGACAGGTTCAGGCTGCGGTTGTCCGGCCGCATCGGCAGGCGCACGCGCTGCTCGTTCGGGAAGCGTTCGAGCAGCTCGGCCGGCAGGCCGCGCGTTTCCGAGCCGAACACGAACCAGTCGCCGGGCAGGAACGCATGATCGTGGAAGCGGCCCGAGCCGCGCGTCGTGAACGCGAACATCCGCGCGGGATCGGGCGTTTCGGCGGCGACGAACGCATCCCAGTCGCGGTGCACGCGCATCTGCGCATACTCGTGATAGTCGAGGCCGGCGCGGCGCATCCGCGCGTCATCGAGCGGAAAGCCGAGCGGCTCGATCAGGTGCAGATGCGCGCCGGTGTTCGCGCACAGGCGGATCACGTTGCCGGTGTTCGGCGGAATTTCGGGGGCGACGAGGACGACGTTGAACATGTTTCGGTTTGGCTGGGGCGGCCGGAGCGGCGCAACGCGCGCGTGCATCCGGCTGGCCGGTTCGTGACGGCCGCATGCGGGCGGCCGGCCTCTCTATCTAATTAATCCCTGGCGGTGCGCAGCGCAACCAGATTCGTCACGCGCGCGGCGCCCGCCGCCTTCAGCGCCTGCGCGGCCGCCGCGAGCGTCGCGCCGGACGTCATCACGTCGTCGACGAGCGCGATGTGGCGGCCGGCGACGCCGCCTGCCACCGCGAAAGCCGCCATCACGTTGTCGCGTCGTGCGTGCCGGTCGAGCCGCGACTGCGGCGCGGTGTCGGCGACGCGCGTGAGCAAGGCTGCCTCCGCTGGCACGCCGAGCCGGCGCGCGAGCGGACGCGCGATCGCCCACGCCTGGTTGTAGCCGCGCGCGACCAGCCGCCGGTGCGACAGCGGCACCGGCGCGACGAGGTCGAAGCCGCTCGCGCCGCGCGTATCGTCGACCAGCCGCGCAAGCCGGGCTGCGAATTCACCACCGAGCGCGAGCCGTGCGTGAAATTTCAGGCCGCGCGCGAGCCCGTCGAGCGGCGCGCGGTAATCGGCAAGCGCGAGCGTCGCGTCGAACGGCGGCGGCGCAGTGCGGCACGTTTCGCACCGGTATGCGGCCGCGCGGGCGGTGCCGCTGCCACTGCCGCCGCGTGACCGCGCGTGCCCGACACCGAGCGGCAGCGCGCAGACCTCGCAGCGCAGCTGCGCTTCATTCCAGTACACGGCATCGCAGGCGCCGCAAATCACGACGTGTGACAAATTGCCGCACAACGCGCAGCGATTCGGCAACGTGGCCGCGGCAACGCGCGCGGCCAGCGTTCGAACCTGCGACAAAACGACGCGCAACGTGCGCTCGGCGGAACCGCGGACCATCGCAACACTCCTGGCACGCCGCCTCAATGAAGCTTGCGAGGCGAGCGAGTATACTTCGGGCTCTTCGCCAGTGTGCCCGACATGTCCCCAGCTTCGACTTCAACCGGCCGTCCGGCCAATGACACCAGGCGCCTGCGGCGGATCTTCGATCGCCGTGCCGCCACGTTCGATGCGGTTGCGTTCCTGCCGCGCGAGATCGCGCAGCGGATGAACGAGCGCCTCGAATACATCAAGGTGAGCCCCGCGGCCGTGCTCGATGCGGGCTGCGGCCCGGGCGACGACCTGCCGGCGCTGCGCGCGCGCTTTCCGGAAGCGCCGGTGTTCGGCGTGGACCTGTCCGGCGCGATGCTCGCGCGGGCCGGTCAGCGTGAAGTCGAGCAGACCACCTGGCGCCGCTGGCTGCCGGCGTCGCTCGGCCGGGCGCTGGGCCAGCGCGGCCCGCGCGTCGCGCAGGCCGATTTCGCCGCACTGCCGTTCCCGGGCGGCGCGTTCGACCTGATCTGGTCGAATCTCGCGCTTCACTGGCATTCGCGTCCCGATACCGTCTTCCCCGAATGGCAGCGCGTGCTGCGCGTGAACGGGCTGCTGATGTTCAGCACGCTCGGCCCCGACACGATGCGCGAACTGCGCGCGGCCTGCGCGGACGCCGAAGCGGCGCTCGGCATCGCCCCGCCCGCCGCGCGCGTGATCGATTTCGTCGACATGCACGACCTCGGCGACATGCTCGTCGAGAGCGGCTTCGAGATTCCCGTGATGGACCAGGAAGTGCTGACCGTGACCTACAAGTCCCCCGATTCCCTGCTCGCCGACGTGCGCCGCTGGGGCGCCTATCCGTTCGAGCGGGCGACGCCGCAGCACGCGACGCGGCGCTTTCGCGCGGCGCTCGGCGATGCGCTGGACGCGCGCCGGCGCGAGGACGGCACGATTCCGCTGACGTTCGAGGTGATCTACGGCCACGCGTGGAAGGCCGTGCCGCGCACGACCGCCGAAGGGCACGGGATCGTGCGCATCGAGGACATCGGCAAGGGGCGTCCGAAGAATCGGTAAAGCGGTAAAGAGGGGTTTTGTTATGTCTGAAATTAGCGGCGCAAAGCGGGGTCGAATTGGCGGCCAAAACGGCCGGAAAGCTTGTCGCGCTTGGCTTGGCGGGCGATAGGCGCTTGCTTGTGGATGCCATTGAACCCGCCTATAATGCGTCAGCTTGTCGTCCCGGGGTCCCCGCAATACGGGGCGACGAGTCCGATGCAGGCATGCATCGCATGCCATTCGCGTGAGGCGGCGATGGAAGCAGCGAGGGTTTTGGCGGAGACGGCGGACAGCGAACCGGTCCTCGAAGACTGGCTCATGAAACGCAACTGTTCGGTGTCGCCACGCCAGTTCGTGCTGTTTTACGCGTCGCTGGCGGGCTTCTCGCTGGCGATCGCGGCGTTGCTGTTGTGGAGAGGGGTCTGGCTCGTCATGCCCTTTACCGGAATCGAGTTGCTGGCGGTGGGTGTCGCATTTGCGATCTATGCTCGCCACGCGGTCGATTACGAGCGCATCAGGCTGTTTCCGCACCGGCTCGTGATCGAGCGGATGGATGCGGAGCGGCTCACGCAGATCGAATTCAACCCGCGCTGGGTGCGGGTCGAGCCGGGTGCGACGCCACGCGATCCGATTCGGCTGGTATCGCGCGGGCAGACCGTCGTAATCGGGCAGCATCTCGCGCAGTACAAGCGTGCGCAGTTCGCCGACGAACTGCGCGTGTCGCTCAGGCGCTGCGGCTGACGAGGCGCGGTCATTGGCCGGACGAGGCTGGTGGCTTGCGACGGGGGAGGGTTTGAATGGAAATTTTGGGTAAGGATGCTATGAAAACAATCAAGCGAGCCCTCACGGGCGTGCTGGCATGCAGCGGATTGCTCTTTGCCGGTGCGGCCCTGGCGGTCGGTGATAGCCCGGGCGGCCCCCGTGTCAACGAGATCAACTTTCAGCCGCCTGTCACGAAGATCGCCGAGGAGCTCTACGATCTCCACACGATGATGCTGATCCTGTGTACGGTGATCTTCGTCGGCGTGTTCGGCGTGATGTTCTATTCGATCTTCGCGCACCGCAAATCCAAGGGCCACAAGGCCGCCAATTTCCATGAAAGCACGACCGTCGAGATCATCTGGACGATCGTGCCGTTCGTCATCGTCGTGCTGATGGCGCTGCCGGCGACGAAGGCCGTCGTCGCGATGAAGGACACGACGAACGCCGATCTCACGATCAAGGTCACCGGCTACCAGTGGAAGTGGGGCTACGACTACGTGAAGGGCCCGGGCGAGGGCATCGGCTTCCTGTCGACGCTGACCACCCCGCGCGACGAAGTGATGGGCAAGAAGCCGATCACCGACACCTATCTGCAGGAAGTCGACAACCCGCTCGTCGTGCCGGTCAACAAGAAGATCCGCATCATCACGACCGCGAACGACGTCGTCCACTCGTGGTACGTGCCCGCGTTCGGCGTGAAGCAGGATGCGATCCCCGGCTTCGTGCGCGACACGTGGTTCAAGGCCGACAAGGTCGGCACGTTCCGCGGTTTCTGTACCGAGCTGTGCGGCAAGGAGCACGCGTACATGCCGGTCGTCGTCGAAGTCCTGTCGGACGACGACTACGCGAAGTGGGTCAGCGCGCAGAAGGCCAAGCTGGCCAGCGCGGCGGTCGATCCGAACAAGGTCTACACGATGGCCGAACTCGTCGCGCACGGCGAGGAAGTCTACAAGGCGAACTGCGCGGCCTGCCACCAGGTGAACGGCAAGGGCCTCGGCGCGTTCCCGGCGATGGACGGCAGCCCGATCGTGAACGGCCCGATCGCCGCGCACGTCGAGCGCGTGCTGCACGGCAAGGGCGCGATGCCGTCGTGGGCGTCGCTGTCGGACCTCGACATCGCTTCGGTCGTCACGTACGAACGCAACTCGTGGGGCAACCACAAGAACGACCTGCTGCAGCCGAAGCAAGTGGCTGACGCACGCAACGGCAAGCTGCCGGAAGACACGGCGGGCGCGGCAACGGCAGCGGTCCCGGCAGAAGCGGCTTCGGCGCCGGCGCAAGCCGCGTCGGGCGCCGAACAGCCGGCGGCAGCGGCATCGGCCGCGCTGTCGACGATCTACTTCGAGACGGGCAAGAGCGTGCTGCCGGCCGACGCGAAGGCGGCGATCGCCGCCGCGGCCGACTATGCGAAGGCACATCCGGACGTGAAGCTCGCGCTGTCGGGCTTCACCGACAAGACGGGCTCGGCCGACGCGAACGCCGAACTGGCGAAGCATCGCGCGCAGGCCGTGCGCGATGCGCTGAAGGCAGCAGGCGTGGCGGAAGACCACATTATTCTCAAAAAGCCGGAAACGATCACGGGCGGGGCTGACGCAAAGGAAGCCCGGCGTGTCGAGATCGGCCCGGCGGCTTGACGTGTCGCTGAGTTAGTCGACGTATTCGCATTAGGAGATTCTCATGTCTAGCATCGGGCACGACGTAGCCGCGGACCACGCGCACGACGACCACGCGCACGAAGCCCCGCACGGCTGGCGTCGCTGGCTGTTCGCCACCAACCACAAGGACATCGGTACGCTGTACCTGCTGTTCTCGTTCATCATGTTCCTGTCGGGCGGCGTGATGGCGCTCGGCATCCGTGCCGAGCTGTTCGAGCCGGGCCTGCAGATCATGCGTCCGGAGTTCTTTAACGAACTCACGACGATGCACGGCCTGATCATGGTGTTCGGCGCGATCATGCCGGCGTTCGTCGGCTTCGCGAACTGGATGATTCCGCTGCAGATCGGCGCATCCGACATGGCGTTCGCGCGGATGAACAACTTCAGCTTCTGGCTGCTGCCGGTCGCGGCCGTGCTGCTGGTCGGTTCGTTCTTCGCGCCGGGCGGCGCGACGGCTGCCGGCTGGACGCTGTACGCACCGCTGTCGACGCAGATGGGCCCGGGCATGGACTTCGCGATCTTCGCGGTCCACATCATGGGCGCATCGTCGATCATGGGCGGGATCAACATCGTCGTGACGATCCTGAACATGCGCGCACCGGGCATGACGCTGATGAAGATGCCGATGTTCGCGTGGACGTGGCTGATCACCGCGTACCTGCTGATCGCCGTGATGCCGGTTCTGGCGGGCGCGATCACGATGGTGCTGTTCGACCGCCACTTCGGCACGTCGTTCTTCAACGCGGCAGGCGGCGGCGACCCGGTGATGTATCAGCACATCTTCTGGTTCTTCGGCCACCCCGAGGTGTACATCATGATTCTGCCGGCGTTCGGGATCGTGTCGCAGGTGATCCCGGCGTTCGCACGCAAGACGCTGTTCGGCTACAGCTCGATGGTGTACGCGACGGCATCGATCGCGATCCTGTCGTTCATGGTCTGGGCGCACCACATGTTCGCCACGGGCATGCCGGTCACCGGCCAGCTGTTCTTCATGTACGCGACGATGCTGATCGCGGTGCCGACGGGCGTGAAGGTGTTCAACTGGCTCGCGACGATGTGGCGCGGCTCGATGACGTTCGAAACCCCGATGCTGTTCGCGATCGGCTTCCTGTTCGTGTTCACGTTCGGCGGCCTGACGGGCCTGATGCTCGCGATGGCGCCGCTCGACATCCAGTATCACGGCACCTACTTCGTGGTCGCGCACTTCCACTACGTGCTGGTGGCCGGCTCGCTGTTCGCGCTGTTCTCGGGCTGGTACTACTGGGCGCCGAAGTGGACGGGCTGGATGTACAACGAGACGCGCGGCAAGATCCACTTCTGGGCGTCGATGATCTTCTTCAACCTGACGTTCTTCCCGATGCACTTCGTCGGTCTCGCGGGCATGCCGCGCCGCTATGCGGACTACCCGGCACAGTTCACGGACTTCAACCAGGTGGCGACGATCGGCGCATTCGGCTTCGGCCTCGCGCAGGTGTACTTCCTGTTCGCGGTCGCGCTGCCGGCCTACCGTGGCGGCGGCGAGCTGGAAAAGGCGTCGGACAAGCCGTGGGATGGTGCGACGGGCCTCGAGTGGACGGTACCGAGCCCGGCTCCGTTCCACACGTTCGAGCAACCGCCGCACGTCGAATAAGTTTCACCGAGCGTTCCGCCGCTGCCTGCCGCGCAGGCAGGCGCGGCGGGCGCGGAACTGAAGTTTCAGATGACCCGGAATCCACAAGAAAGACGAACGCCCGAGCAGATCCGCGCGGGCAACAAGCGGCTCGGCCTCACCCTGCTCGTCATCGCCGCCGTTTTTTTCGTGGGTGTCGTGATCAAGCAGTGGTGGCTGTCCACCCACTGATGCAGTAACTGACGCAGTAGCGAGGAAGTCGTCGTATGTCGAAGCCGGAAGAGGGCGCCGTGGATCGTGCGTTCAATCGTTCGATGCTGGTGAAGCTCTTCGTCGTGGCCGGGCTGATGTTCGGTTTCGGCTTTGCGCTGATCCCGATGTATCGGGCGATTTGCCAGATCACCGGCATCAACAACCTGGTGCAGCGCGATGTCAGCGAGCGCGAGGTGAAGAACTCGCAGGTCGACACCAGCCGCACGGTGTCCGTCGAGTTCGATGCGAACGCGCGCGGGCCGCTCGGGTTCAAGCCGGAGCACAACAGCCTCGACGTGCATCCGGGCGAACTGACGACGATCGTGTACGACGTGACGAACGGGCAGGGCCGGCCGGTCGTCGCGCAGGCGATTCCGAGCTACGCGCCGAAGCAGGCGACGGAGTTCTTCAAGAAGATCGAGTGCTTTTGCTTCACGCAGCAGACGCTGACCGCGAACGAGTCGCGCAAGATGCCGGTGGTGTTCGTGATCGACCCGAAATTGCCGAAGGACGTGAAGACGATCACGCTGTCGTACACGTTCTTCGAGCTGAATACCCCGGCCACGCCGGCACCGGCGCAGCGCAGTACGGCGGCGCAGGGTGCGGCGAAGCCGGACGCATGACGAAGGAGACGGGGCGATGACGGAAGTCAAGCGGAGCGGAACGTTCGGTCAGGCGCTGAAAGCGGTGCTGTGGTCGTTCTTCGGGGTGCGCAAGCGGCGCGACCTGGAGGCCGACGCGACGCAGCTCAATCCGCTGCACGTGCTGATCGTCGCGTTGCTCGCGGCCGGCGTGTTCATCGGCGTGCTGATCCTGATCGTGCGTGCCGTCGTGGGTTGAGCGCGTGCTGGCGGCGCGCGGCTAGCGGCTAGCAGCGACGAAAGAATGCAGTGCGCGGCGCCCCGGCGCGGCGTGCAGGAAAGCGCGGTGGCGGTCTCGCCGCGCAAGAAATAAAGCCGGAGCGGTTTCCGGTACACAAATTGGACTGAAGTGGAGAATCAAGCATGAGCGGTCAAAACCAGACCCCGTACTATTTCGTGCCGCATCCGTCGCAGCATCCGATCAGCGCGGCCATCGGCCTGCTGGTCATGCTCGGGTCGGCCGCGCTGTGGATCAACGGTCACGACTGGGCGCCGTTTACGGCGCTGCTCGGCCTGCTGTGGTTGCTCTTCACGCTGTATCACTGGTTCGGCGACGCGATCGCCGAATCGGAAGGCGGTCATTACGGCAAGAACGTCGACAAGTCGTACCGCTGGAGCATGAGCTGGTTCATCTTCTCGGAAGTGATGTTCTTCGGCGCATTCTTCGGCGCGCTGTTCTATGCGCGTGAGATCGCGCTGCACCAGCTCGGCAGCCTCGACTACAAGCTGATCTGGCCGGACTTCTCCGCCGTGTGGCCGAACGAAGGCCCCGCCGCGCTCGCCGGTCACTTCAAGACGATGGGCCCGTGGCCGATCCCGACGCTGAACACCGCGTTCCTGCTGTCGTCGGGCGTGACGCTGACGATCTCGCACCACGCGCTGCGCGACGATCATCGCAAGAAGGCGATTGCGTGGCTGGCCGCGACGCTCGTGTTCGGGATCTGCTTCCTGTTCCTGCAGGGCTTCGAGTACTACCACGCGTACAACGAACTGAACCTGACGCTGAACTCGGGCGTGTACGGTTCGACGTTCTTCCTGCTGACCGGCTTCCACGGCTTCCACGTGTTCCTCGGCGGCACGATGCTCGCGGTGGTGCTGGTGCGGATGATCCGCGGCCACTTCAAGCCCGATCATCACTTCGCCTTCGAAGGCGCCGCGTGGTACTGGCACTTCGTCGACGTCGTCTGGCTCGGCCTGTACGTCGTCGTCTACTGGCTGTAAATGGAACAACGGCCCGCGCAGCGATGCGCGGGCCGTTTTCATTGGTGTCGTGGGCGCGGCGGCGAAGCCGCGAGCGATACCACCCTGGCGCCGCCGCGACTCAGTCAGGCGGCGCTTTTGCTTGGTGGCGCGGCCGTGCGGCTAAATGTCACAGCGGCCGGCGCGGCAACGGCATCAACGCCCGATCGGCAGGCCGGTCGAATGGATCCAGCCCATCCAGTTCGCGAACAGGATGAGCAGAAACAGCGACACCGACAGCCCGACACGGGTGGCGAGCGACCAGACCATGCGCTTCGTATGGCCGCGGTCGTGCATCATGAAGTAGAGCGCCGAGCCCATGCTGGCAATGATGAGGACGAAGGCGATGGGAACGAGTATGTGCATGACACGAACCGGACGACGGCAATTCGAAAGGAAGAGGATAATTATCGCACTTCGCTTTCGCGCAGGTGCCGGGCGGGCCGCATGATGAAGATCCGCTGGCTGCCCGCGCTGCTGATCCTCGTCGTCGTCGCGGTCACGATCCGTCTCGGCTTCTGGCAGCGCGACCGCGCGCACCAGAAGGAAGCGCTGCAGGCGAGCATCGGGCGCTACGAACGGGCGGCGCCCGTCGACCTCGGCGCGCAGCCGGTTCCGCTCGCGTCGATCGAGTTTCATCGCGTACGGGCAAAGGGCCGTTTCATGCCCGAGCAGGCGGTGTTCCTCGACAATCGGCCGTATAACGACCAGCCGGGTTTTTACGTCGTGATGCCGTTTAAACTCACGGGCGGCGGCGTCGTGCTCGTGAACCGCGGCTGGCTGCCGCGCAACATCGCCGATCGCACGGCGATCGAGCCGTTCGCGACGCCGGCGGGCGACATCGAGATCGTCGGCATCGCGCGTGCCGACGCGTCGCGCGCGTTCGAGCTCGGCGAAGGCGGGTCGGCCGCGCACCAGAAGATCCGGCAGAACCTCGACGTCGCCGCGTATGCGAAGGAAACCGGGCTGCCGCTGCAGCCGTTCGTGATCCAGCAGACGAGCGACGACGGCGACAAGCTCGTGCGCGACTGGCCGGCGGCGACGACCGGCGTCGAGCGCAATTACGGTTACATGTTTCAGTGGTGGGCGATGGCGGCCGCCGTGCTCGGCTTCGGCCTGTACGCCGCGCGGCGTGCGGCGAAGAAGTCGGCCGGCGCGTGAGCGCCATGCCAGGACGCGGCGCCGGCGCCGCGGGTTCGTTTCGAGAGGTCTGATTTGTCCATGCAATCTCCCCGTCAGGGTCCGGCCGCTGCGCCGATGTCGCCCGCGGCCCGCAAGCGCGGCCGCTGGATGCTCGTGCTGCTGGGTCTCGTGTGCGCCGCGCCGATGATCGCGTCGTACTTCACCTATTACGTGATCAAGCCGAAGGGCGGGTCGACGAACTACGGCACGCTGATCGAGCCGCAGCGCCCGATCCCGGCGGATCTGCAGGTCACCGACGAAACCGGCAAGACGGTGCCGCTGTCGTCGCTGCGCGGGGTCTGGCTGTTCGTGATGACCGACCGCAGCGCGTGCGACGACGCCTGCGCGCAGAAGCTTTATTTCATGCGTCAGGTCCGCGTCACGCAGGCGGGCGAACGGCACCGGATCACGATGGTGTGGCTGCGCAGCGATGCGGGCGCGATGCCGCAGAAGGTGCTGGATGCGTATCCGGACACGCGCCGGCTCGTCGCCGATCCGGCCGCGGTGGCCGCGTGGCTGCCGGCCGATGCCGGCACGAAGGACAGCGACCACATCTACATGGTCGACCCGAACGGCAACCTGATGATGCGTTTCCCGAAAGACCCGAATCCCAGCAAGATCAAGTCGGACGTGACGAAGCTGCTGAAGTGGTCGAGCATCGGTTAAGGCGAGAGAACGAGGCACCATTCCGATGTCGTATCTACTGCAACTCGGCCTGATCGGCTTGTGCATCGCGCTGCTGCCGCTGTCGTACGTGTGGGTGAAGGCCGACGACGACAAGTTCCGCAAGCTCGTGTGGATCACCACGTTCCTGACGCTCGACCTCGTGATGTTCGGCGGCTTCACGCGGCTGACCGATTCGGGCCTCGGCTGCCCCGACTGGCCCGGCTGCTACGGCACGTCGTCGCCGTTCATCGCGCACGCGGCGATCACGGCCGCGCACCAGGCGATGCCGACCGGGCCGGTCAGCATGACGAAGGCGTGGATCGAGATGATCCACCGCTATTTCGCGATGGCGATCGGCGTGCTGATCATCGCGCAGACGGTGATCGCATGGGCCGCGCGGCTGCGCCGCCGCCCGCTGCACGTGTCGCCGTGGTGGCCGACGAGCCTGCTGCTGCTGATTCTCGTGCAGGGCGCGTTCGGCGCATGGACGGTCACGATGAAGCTGCAACCGGTGATCGTCACGATCCACCTGCTGCTCGGTCTCACGCTGCTCGGCACGCTGGGCTGGCTCGCGGCGCGGCAGACGCCGCTGCCGTCGTATGACCCCGAGGCCGGGCGTTACCGTGCGGCCGCGCTCGCGGCGCTCGTGCTGCTGGTCGTGCAGATCGCGCTCGGCGGCTGGGTGAGCACCAACTACGCGGTGCTCGCGTGCACCGACTTCCCGACCTGCAACGGCCAGTGGATTCCGCCGATGGACTTCCAGCACGGCTTCCACCTGTGGCGCGCGCTCGGAATGACGAAGGACGGCGACGCGATCACGCAGGACGCGCTGGTCGCGATCCACTGGACGCACCGCACGTTCGCGTTCGTCGTGGTCGCGTATCTGGTCGCGTTCGCGCTGAAGATGCGCCGCTTCGACTCGCTGCGGCGGCCCGCGAACGGCGTGCTGCTGGTCGTCCTGCTGCAGTTCGTGACGGGCCTGACCAACATCGTGCTGCAGTGGCCGCTGCCCGTCGCCGTCGCGCACAACGGCGGGGCCGCGATCCTGCTGCTGCTCGTCGTCATGTTAAACTTTCGCATCCTTTCAAGCCGCCCCGGCCGTGTCGCGCAGCCTGCGCGCGACGCCGCCCCGGCGTGACCGTCCCCATGCAAAGCACCCTCTCCCAATCGCCCGGTAGCCGCTTTTCCCAGTACATGGCGCTGACGAAGCCGCGTGTCACGCAGCTCGCGGTGCTCTGCGCGGTGATCGGCATGTTCCTCGCGACGCCGGGCATGGTGCCGTGGCATGTACTGATCGGCGGCACCGTCGGCATCTGGTTGCTGGCCGGCGCCGCGTTCGCGATCAACTGCCTCGTCGAACAGAAGATCGACGCGATGATGCGCCGCACCGCGTGGCGTCCGTCCGCGCGCGGCGAGATCACGACGCCGCAGATCCTGCTGTTCTCGGCCGTGCTCGGCAGCGTCGGCGCATGGACGCTCTATACGTTCACGAACCCGCTGACGATGTGGCTGACGATCGCGACGTTCGTCGGCTACGCGGTGATCTACACGCTGCTGCTCAAGCCGATGACGCCGCAGAACATCGTGATCGGCGGCGCGTCGGGCGCGATGCCGCCGGCGCTCGGCTGGGCCGCCGTCACCGGCGCGGTGCCGGGCGACGCGTGGATCCTCGTGCTGATCATCTTCGTCTGGACGCCGCCGCATTTCTGGGTGCTCGCGCTGTATCGCCGCAAGGATTACGAGAACGCCGGGCTGCCGATGCTGCCCGTCACGCACGGCGAGAAGTTCACGCGGCTGCACATCCTGCTGTACACGGTGATCCTGTTCGCGGTCACGCTGATGCCGTTCATTTCCGGGATGAGCGGGGCCGTCTACCTGACGAGCGCGGTGCTGCTCGGCGCGGTGTTCCTCGCGTATGCGTGGAAGATCCATCGCGACTATTCGGACGAACTCGCCCGCAAGGCCTTCCGCTACTCGATCGTCTATCTGTCGCTGCTGTTTGCCGCGCTGCTCGTCGATCACTATGCACGCCCGCTGCTCGGCGTGTAACCGCACGGTTTGAACGCAATGCTTCCATCACGGTTCGGGCGCCGCGCGCGCCAAGGCTGGATGCTCGCGTGCGCATTCACGGCAGCGCTGCTGCTCGCCGGATGCGACAACGCGCCGAAATTCCAGAATCTCGACATCACCGGCAACACGCAGTTCGGCTCCGATTTCTCGCTGCCCGATACCACCGGCAAGGTGCGCACGCTCGCCGACTTCAAGGGTAAGGCCGTCGTGATGTTCTTCGGCTATACGCATTGCCCGGACGTGTGCCCGACCACGATGGCCGAATTGTCCGAAGCGCTGAAGCAGCTCGGCCCCGACGCCGCGAAACGCGTGCAGGTGCTGTTCGTCACCGTCGATCCGGAACGCGACACGCCGGCGCTGCTCGGCCAGTACGTGCCCGCGTTCGATCCGTCGTTCATCGGCCTGCGGCCGGCCGACGAAGCGGCGCTGAAGAAGGTCACGAAGGATTTCCGCGTGTACTACGCGAAGGTGCCCGGCAAGACGCCCGGCAGCTACACGATGGATCACACGGCCGCGAGCTACGTGTTCGACCGCGACGGCAAGCTGCGCCTGTTCGTGCGCGACGGCCAGGGCCCGGCCCCGTGGGTCCACGACCTGAAGCTGCTGGTCGACTGACCGGCAACCGCCGGGCGCCCGGTCCGGCGTTTCGCGTGACGGCCGTTTTTGCGCCGTCACGTTTTCCCGCTCTCGTTGTCGTGCGCATGCGCTGCCCGCCGGGCGGCGCGTCGGCATGCGCGCGTATTGCGCACGTATTGCGCCGAAGCCGCGTTACGGCAGCGCCGGCACGTTGAAGCCCGACGCGGCGCGCGTGATCCGGAATTCCGTCACGCGATAGGTGGCGAGCCCCTCGGTGACGAACGGGTCGGTTTCGAGGATCGCGTCGAGTGCGTCGCGATCGATGCGGGCCGCGAGGATCACGCCGCCTTCGCGCGGCACCTTCGGCCCCGCCGCGATGAAGATGCCCTTGTCGAACTGCGGCTGAAGGTACGCGCGGTGGCGTTCGAGCGCGTCGTCGATGCGCTCGAGCGACGCGGTGTAGTGGATGTCGATGACGTACATGGATGGCCCTGGAATGATGCCGGCGCTTTGTGCGCCGGTCAGCCGGTCTTTTTAGCACAGCGGATGCGGGCTGTCGCGCCGGCGGGCGGTGCGTTTGTCGATCTCCGGTTCGCCGGGTTCGCGTGTATTCAAGATGTAAGCCTCGTTGCCGTAAATAAAAGAGCAACCGTTTGCGCGCGGCAGGCCGTTCGCGCGCCGGATGCATCGACATCGACAGAGGCACGCAGATGAGCAGAATGAGTTTGAACCGCAAGCTGTGGCTCGCGCTTGCGCTGGTATGGATCGGTCTTCTGGGCGTCGGCGCATGGAGCGCCTACGAGACGCGCGCGACGATGCTCGCCGAACGCAAGGCGGGCATCGCGAATCTCGTCGACTCGGCGGCGGGCATCGTGAAGGCCTATCACGCGCTCGCGCAGAACGGCACGCTGCCCGAGGCCGACGCGAAGCGCGACGCGCTCGCGAGTCTCGCCGCGATGCGCTACGGCGATTCGGGCTATGTGTTCGTGATGGATTCGAAGCCGGTCGTGCTGATGCATCCGACGCTGCCGAAGCTCGTCGACACGCAGGTCGGCGACTATCTCGATCCGGACGGCAAGCCGCTGTTCGTGACGATCCTGAACGCCGCGAAGGCAACCGGCAGCGGGTTCGCCGAATATCGCGGGCGCTTGCCGCACAGCGAGACGGCCGTGCCGAAGATCAGCTACGTCACGCGGTTCGCGCCGTGGGACTGGAACATCTCGAGCGGCGTGTTCCTCAAGGACATCGACACCGTCTACTACCGGACGCTGCTCGGCCACCTGGCCGTGGTGTTCGTGATCGGCTTCGTGATCAGCGCGGCGATGCTGGTGATCATCCGCAACGTGCGCGGCAGCCTCGGCGGCGAGCCGGACGAAGCGGCCGCGCTCGCGGCGCGCATCGCGCAGGGCGACCTCACGCTGCCGGTGCCGGTGCGCGCGGGCGACCGCACGAGCATGATGGCCGCGATGCACGACATGCAGGCGCGGCTGCAGGCGACGATCGGCGGGATTCGCCAGTCGGCCGAAGCGATCGCGTCGGCGAGCCGCCAGATCTCGGCCGGCAACGACGACCTGTCGCAGCGCACCGAGGAGCAGGCCGCGTCGCTCGAGGAAACGGCCGCGAGCATGGAGCAGCTGACCGCGACGGTGAAGCAGAACGCCGACAACGCGCGGCAGGCGAGCGGGCTCGCGAACAACGCGTCGGACATCGCGCGCACCGGCAGCGACGTCGTGAACCGCGTGATCGGCACCATGGGCGAGATCGACGACAGTTCGCGCAAGATCGCCGACATCATCGGCGTGATCGAGGGCATCGCATTCCAGACCAACATCCTCGCGCTGAACGCGGCGGTCGAGGCCGCCCGTGCGGGCGAGCAGGGGCGCGGCTTCGCGGTGGTCGCGGGCGAGGTGCGTTCGCTCGCGCAGCGCAGCGCGACGGCCGCGAAGGAGATTCGCGAGCTGATCGTCGATTCGGTCGAGCGCGTGCGCAACGGCTCGACGCTGGTCGGCCAGGCCGGCACGACGATGGGCGAGATCCTGCAGGCGGTCGCGCGCGTGACCGACATCATGGGCGAGATCGCGGCCGCGTCCGAGGAGCAGGCGAGCGGCATCACGCAGGTCGGGCGCGCGGTCACGCAGATGGACCAGGTGACGCAGCAGAACGCGGCGCTGGTCGAGGAAGCCGCGGCGGCGGCCGCGTCGCTGCAGGAGCAGGCCGCACGGCTGCGCGATGCGGTCGGCGCGTTCCGGGTCGGCAATGCCGGCGGCGCGTCGACGCGCAGAGCCGGCGCACGGGCGGCCGAGCCGGCCTTCGGCAAGCAGACGGCCGACGAGGCGGTGGCGGCGTGACGCGGTCGGTCGACGAACTGATCCGTTGAGCGAGAAATGCAACTAACGGCCGAGTCGACACGTCGGCCGCCAGCACTGCGCTGGTGCATACCCATATGAGCGGGATGTATTTCACTTCCCACCGATCCTGTGACACCATTTGGCCCTTCCTGCGAGTCCGGGCATACCCGTATCGCGCCCCATTTCAAGTAAGCAAGCAAGCGAGAAACAGATGAAGCGTCGCAGTCTCCTGAAGGTATTTTCCGTGTTGGCCACCGGTGCCGCGCTGACGCTGTCGGCCGGCGCGCACGCCGAAGACAAGGTGATCAAGGTCGGCACGGTCGCCGGCCCGGATTCGGAAGTGTGGCAAGTCGTGCAGAAGGTCGCGAAAGAGAAGGAAGGCCTGAACGTGAAGGTCATCGAGTTCAACGACTACGTGCAGCCGAACGCGGCGCTCGATTCGGGCGACCTCGACGCGAACAGCTTCCAGCACCAGCCCTACCTCGACAGCCAGGTGAAGCAGCGCGGCTACAAGATCGTCAGCGCGGGCCTGACCTACATCTCGCCGATCGGCGTGTACTCGAAGAAGTTCAAGTCGCTGAAGGATCTGCCGCAGGGCGCGAAGCTCGCGGTGCCGAACGATCCGTCGAACGAAAACCGCGCGCTGCTGCTGCTGCAGACGCAAGGCGTGATCAAGCTGAAGGCGGGCGCCGGCACGGGCGGCAACAACGCGACGGTGCTCGACATCGCCGAGAACCCGAAGAAGCTGAAGATCTCCGAACTCGACGCCGCGCAACTGCCGCGCGTGCTGTCGGACGTCGATGCGGCCGTGATCAACACCAACTACGCGCTGGCCGCGAACCTGCAGCCGACCAAGGACGCGATCGCACTCGAGGCGCTGACCAGCCCGTACGCGAACCTGATCGCCGTGCGCGCGAAGGACAAGGATCAGCCGTGGGTGAAGAAGCTGGTCAAGGCGTACCAGTCGCCGGAAGTGAAGGAATTCATCAAGAAGCAGTTCAAGGGCTCGATGGTCGCGTCGTTCTGAACGCCGCCCACCGGTCGGACCGCTGAACGAACAGGGCCTGCATCGCGCAGGCCCTTTTTTCATTGGCGCGGCACGCGCGCCTATACCTACATCTCCCCGCGCCGCGAGCAGATCGACATGATCTGCTGGATCGCGTAGTTGTCGCGCACGCCGGGCAGCGATTGCACGACGCACTCGTGAAAGCGCCGCTCGCGCGGCAGCAGCATCGCGTTGTTGCGGTACAGCGCGTCGCACGAGCGCTGGATCAACTGGGCCGCCGCGCCGTTGCGGCTTTCGCGCAGCGCATTGAGCATGCAGTCGTCGTATTGCGCGCTGCCGTCGGTCAGTGCGAACGCCGCGCCCGGCAGCGCCAGCGCGACGGCGGCGAACGCGCCGGCTCGGATACCCCGTTTCATCTGCCCTCCGATGGAGTGGATTGGGTCGGCCGACAGCATAGCGTAAAGCCATGAGCACGGCTGACGCGTTGGCCGCCGCGCGCCGGAGCCGCCACCGGCGGGGCTTTGGACGCCTTCGCGGGGCCTCGGCGAGGGCGGCGTCCGGCGCGCCGCGTGAAAGCGTGGAGTCAGGCGGTGGTCTGCGGAAATGGTATCCTCGTGCGTTCGCCGCTGCATGCTTTCCCGGAGCATGCGCGGGCCGATCGCCCGCGTTTCGTACGCACGGGCGGCGCCCGCCCGACGGCGGCGGGAATCCATCATCCAGAACCGACACAATACGGGGGAGACATACCCATGAAGCGATTCAAGACTTTCGCGATCCGTTCGATCACGGCCGGCGTCGCCGCATTCGCGCTGGCCGGCGCCGCGCATGCCCAGACCGTCAAGGTGCTGTCGATCGTCGACCATCCGGCGCTCGACGCGATCCGCGACGGCGTGCGCGCCGAACTGAAGGCGGAAGGTTACGGCGACGACAAGCTCAAGTGGGAATACCAGAGCGCGCAGGGCAACACGGGCACGGCCGCGCAGATCGCGCGCAAGTTCGTCGGCGACAAGCCCGACGTGATCGTCGCGATCGCGACGCCGGCCGCGCAGTCGGTCGTCGCCGCGACGAAGAGCGTGCCGGTCGTCTACTCGGGCGTCACCGACCCGGTCGCCGCGCAGCTCGTGAAGGGCTGGGGCCCGTCGGGCACCAACGTGACGGGCGTGTCCGACAAGCTGCCGCTCGATCGCCAGGTCGCGCTGATCAAGCGCGTCGTGCCGAATGCGAAGACGGTCGGCATGGTCTACAACCCGGGCGAGGCGAATTCGGTCGTCGTCGTGAAGGAGCTCAAGGAGATCCTCGCGAAGCAGGGGATGACGCTGAAGGAAGCGGCCGCGCCGCGTACCGTCGACATCGGCCCGGCCGCGAAGAGCCTGATCGGCAAGGTCGACGTGATCTACACGAACACCGACAACAACGTCGTGTCCGCGTACGAAGCGCTCGTGAAGGTCGCGAACGAAGCGAAGATCCCGCTCGTCGCGGGCGATACCGACAGCGTGAAGCGCGGCGGCATCGCGGCGCTCGGCATCAACTACGGCGACCTCGGCCGCCAGACCGGCAAGGTCGTCGCGCGCATCCTGAAGGGCGAGAAGCCGGGCGCGATCGCGTCGGAGACGAGCAGCAACCTCGAGCTGTTCGTCAATACGGGCGCGGCCGCGAAGCAGGGTGTCACGCTGTCGCCGGATCTCGTGAAGGAAGCGAAGACGGTCATCAAGTAAGCCGCGGCCCGACGCCGCGCTGGCAGGCCCGATCCGGGCCTCGACGACATCGCCGGACGGGCGGCCTCCACCCGGGGCCGCCCGTTCGCTTCGCCCGGCCGTACACGTCCGGCCGGGAAGCAACAGGATTTCCCCATCATGTCTCTGTTCTCGTTTCTGGGCGCACTGGAGATCGGCCTGATCTTCAGCCTCGTCGCCCTCGGGGTGCTGATCTCGTTTCGCATCCTCAACTTCCCCGACCTCACCGTCGACGGCAGCTTTCCGCTCGGCGGCGCCGTCGCCGCGACGCTGATCTCGGCTGGCCATGACCCATTCACGTCGACCGTGATCGCGATCGTCGCGGGCGCGCTGGCCGGCTTCGTCACCGGCTGGCTGAACGTGCGCCTGAAGATCATGGATCTGCTCGCCAGTATCCTGATGATGATCGCGCTCTACTCGGTGAACCTGCGGATCATGGGCCGGCCGAACGTGCCGCTGATCACGGAGCCGACCCTCTTCACCGTGCTGCAGCCCGACTGGATGCCCGATTACGTGCTGCGCCCGGCGCTGCTCGCGATCGTCGTCGTGGTCGCGAAGCTCGGCCTCGACTGGTTCTTCTCGTCGCAGCTCGGCCTCGCGATGCGCGCGACCGGCGCGAACCCGCGGATGGCGCGTGCGCAAGGCATCGCGACCGGCCGCGCGACGCTCGCCGGGATGGCGTTGTCGAACGCGCTCGTCGCACTCGCGGGCGCCCTGTTCGCGCAGACGCAGGGCGGCTCCGACATCTCGATGGGGATCGGCACGATCGTGATCGGGCTGGCCGCGGTGATCATCGGCGAGACGCTGCTGCCCGCGCGCCGGCTGGTGCTGACGACGCTCGCCGTCGTGCTCGGCGCGATCGTCTACCGCTTCTTCATCGCGCTCGCGCTGAACAGCGAATTCATCGGCCTGAAGGCGCAGGACCTGAACCTCGTGACGGCCGCGCTCGTCACGATCGCGCTGGTGCTGCCGGCGACGCGCAAGAAGCTGTTCGCGCGCAAGAACGGAGGGGCATGACATGCTGTCCGCACACGATCTCAAACTCACGTTCAATCCCGGCACGCCGATCGAGACGCGCGCGCTGCGCGGGCTGTCGCTCGAGATTCCCGACGGCCAGTTCGTCGCGGTGATCGGCTCGAACGGCGCCGGCAAGTCGACCTTCCTCAATGCGGTCAGCGGCGACCAGCGCGTCGATGCGGGGCGCATCGCGATCGACGGCACGGACGTCACGCGCAAGGCCGCGTGGGATCGCGCGCACCTCGTCGCGCGCGTGTTCCAGGACCCGATGGCCGGCACCTGCGAGGCGCTGACGATCGAGGAGAACATGGCGCTCGCGATGGCGCGTGGTGCCCGGCGCGGTTTCCGGGCGGCGCTCGACCGGCCGTCGCGCGAGCTGTTCCGTGACAAGCTGCGACTGCTGAACCTCGGGCTGGAAAACCGGTTGACCGACCGGATCGGGCTGCTGTCGGGCGGCCAGCGGCAGGCGGTGAGCCTGCTGATGGCGTCGCTGCGGCCGTCGCGAATCCTGCTGCTCGACGAGCACACGGCCGCGCTCGACCCGAAGACGGCCGCGTTCGTGCTGGAGCTGACCGCGCGCATTGTCGCCGAGAGCAAGCTGACGACGATGATGGTCACGCACAGCATGCGGCAGGCGCTCGACTACGGCGACCGCACGGTGATGCTGCACCAGGGGCAGGTCGTGCTCGACGTGTCGGGCGAGGCGCGTCGCGGGCTCGACGTGCCGGACCTGCTGCAGATGTTCGAGAAGGTGCGGCACGAGCAGCTCGACGACGACGCGCTGCTGCTCGGCTGACGGGCGGCCGGTGCGGTGCGGGGTGCTGCATCGTGCCGGTTCTACACCGGTGCTGTGCGGCGCGGACGCATTGCCATATACTGTATATCCATACAGTTGTGGGTAGCGTCATGCTCGCATCCTCCATTGCTCCCGAATCCCTTCATCCGTCCCTTTGGCGCGGCTCGCAGCTCGCGCGCGGCGGTCCGCGCACGATCGACACGGGCTTCGCGCCGCTGTCGGCCGAGCTGCCGGGTGGCGGCTGGCCGGTCGGCGGCCTCGTCGAACTGCTGGCCGCGCAGCCGGGCTGCGGCGAGATGCGGCTGCTCGCGCCCGCGCTCGCCCGCAGCGTCAGCGCGCGGCGGCCGCTCGCGCTCGTCGCGCCGCCGCAGTCGCCGCATGCCACCGCGCTCGCCAGTCTCGGCGTGCCGGCCGATACGCTGCTGTGGCTGCGCGCCGGTAGCCGCACCGATGCGCTGTGGGCCGCCGAGCAGGCGCTCAAGACCGGCTGTTGCGGCGCGCTGCTGCTCTGGCAGGACGCGCGGCCCGATGCGCTGCGGCGCCTGCATCTCGCGGCCGCGCGCACCGGCGACACGCTGTTCGTGATGCTGCGTCCGCTGTCAGCCGCGCGGCAGCCGTCGCCGGCCGTGCTGCGCGTCGCGCTGTATCCGGTGCCGGGCGGCGTGTCGCTCGACATCGTCAAGCGTCGCGGGCCCGCGCGCAGCGAGCCGCTCGTGCTCGATTTGCCGTCGCCCATCGTGGAGAGCCGCTATGCGCGTCTTGCTCGGCATCCATCTGCCGCGCCTGCCGCTCGACGTGTGCGCCCCGCCGCCGTCTGACGCGGCGGCCGGCGAGGCCAGCGAGGCAGGCTGCGCGGTGCTCGAGCAGGGTGTCGTGCTGATCGCCGATGCGGCCGCGCGCCGGCAGGGCGTGCGCGCGGGCATGAAGCGCGGCGGCGTGCTCACGCTCGCGCCGGACACGCTGCTCGTCGAGCGCGATCCCGCCCGCGAAGCCGATGCGCTGCGCGCGGTCGCGCTCGCGTTGCTGCGCTTCTCGCCGTGCGTCGCGCTCGGCGACGAAGCCACGCTGATCGTCGACGTCGGTCCGAGCCTGCGGCTGTTCGGCGGGCTGCCGTCGCTGTGCCGCCAGGTGCGCGCGACGCTCGCGGCGCTCGGCTACGCGGCGCGCCTGGCCGCCGCGCCGACCGGGTGCGGCGCGTGGCTGCTCGCGCGCACGTCGGCGCGGGCACGCATCCGGCGCCGCGTCGCGCGCCAGGGCTCGCTCGTCCGCACGCTCGATCGGTTGCCGTGCATGCTGCTGCCCGATGCGCGTCCGTATGCGGGCTGGTTCGACGGCCTCGGCTGCCGCACGCTCGCCGATCTGCGCCGGCTGCCGCGCGCGGGGCTGCAGCGGCGCTGCGGTCCCGCGCTACTGGCCGCGCTCGATCGGGCGTACGGCGAAGCGGTCGAGCCGCTCGCATGGATGGCGGTGCCGCCCGTGTTCGACGTGCGGCTCGAATTGCCGGAGCGCGTCGAATACGCGGAAGCCGTGCTGTTCGCCGCGCGGCGGCTCGTCGTGCAGCTGTGCGGCTGGCTGGCCGCGCGGCAACTGTCGCTGGCCGCGATGACCTTCGATCTCGAGCACGAGCGCGGCCGCCAGGCCGTGCCGCCGACCCCGCTCGAGCTCGCGTTCGCGGCGCCCGTGCGCGACGAAGCGCATTTCATGCGGCTGCTGGGCGAGCGGCTCGCGCGCGTCGAGTTGCCGGCCGCGGTGATCGCGGTGCGGCTGAAGGCCACGCGCGTCGAATCGGTCGCGCCGCCGGCCGACGATCTTTTTCCCGAGCCGGGCGGTACGCGGGAAACCCGCGAGCGGTTGTTCGAACTGCTGGTCGCGCGGCTGGGCGCGGACAACGTGCTGCGCGCGGCGCCTGTCGCCGATTACCGGCCCGAAGCCGCGAACCGTTGGCTACCGCTCGATGCGCAGCCCGGCAAGCCCGCTGCTGTTTCACCCGCCGCGCCGCCGCGTCCCGCGTGGCTGCTGGCCGAGCCGCTGCCGTTGCTGATGCGCGGCGAGCGGCCGGTATTTCATACGCCGCTCCGGATGATGTCGTCGGTCGAGCGGATCGAGGCCGGGTGGTTCGACGGGCAGCTCGCTGCACGCGATTACCACGTCGCGCAGGACGAAGAGGGTGCGTGCTATTGGGTGTTCAGGGAGCGGACGAGCAGTCAGGCTGCGCCGCGCTGGTTCCTGCACGGCCTGTTCGGGTGAACGAAGATGGTTGCGGAATTCAGCTTGCTGCCCGATTACGCGGAGTTGTTCTGCCGCTCGAATTTTTCGTTCCTGCATGGCGCATCGCATGCGGAGGAACTGGTCGAGCGCGCCGACGAACTTGGCTATCGCGGGATCGCGATCACCGACGAATGCTCGCTCGCCGGCGCGCCGCGCATGCATGTCGCCGCTAAAGAGAAAGGGCTGTCGCTCGTCATCGGTTCGTATTTCGACGTCACGCCGGATGACGTCGCACCCGGCCACGACCCGGGCCCCGGTGCGTTCGGGCTCGTGTTGCTCGCGCAGAACCGCGAAGGGTACGGTAATCTGTCCGAGCTGATTTCATGGCGGCGGATGGAGGCTCCGAAGGGGACGTACAAGCTGACGTCGCGGATGCTGTCGGCGCCGCCGGCGAAGTTTGCACACCTGCGCGGGATGCCCGACTGCTTCGCGATTCTCGTGCCGACGTATCCGGTGCGGGCGGACGTGCTCGATGCGCAGGTCGCGTGGTTTCGCGCGACGTTCGGCGAGCGTGCGCGGCTCGGGCTCGTGCAGTTGCAGCGCGCGCTCGACGGCGTGCAGCGCGACGAGATTCGTGCGGCCGGCAAACGGCGCGGCGTGCGACTCGTCGCGCTCGGCGACGTGACGATGCACGTGCGCTCGTGCAAGCCGCTGCAGGACGTGATGACGGCGATTCGTGTCGGGATGCCGGTGGCCGAGTGCGGCTATGCGCTCGCGCCGAATGCGGAGCAGCATTTGCGTTCGCGCGGGCGGATCGCGAAGTTGTTTTCGTCCGAAGAGATTGGCGAAACCTGCGCGATTCTCGATGCATGTGACGTCAATCTCGGCAAGCTGCGCTACGAGTATCCCGACGAGATCGTGCCGAAGGGGCTCACGCCGACGCGTTATCTGGAACAGGAAACCTTCGCAGGCGCGGCCGTGCGTTACCCGCAGGGCATTCCGGAGAAGGTCGAAAAGCTGATCCGCCATGAACTCGACCTGATTGCGAAGCTGAGCTACGAACCGTTCTTCCTGACCGTCTACGACATCGTCAAATACGCGCGCAGCCAGAATATCCTGTGCCAGGGCCGCGGCTCGGCCGCGAATTCGGTCGTCTGCTATTGCCTCGGCATCACCGAGGTCGATCCCGATCAGAGCACGATGCTGTTCGAGCGCTTCATCAGCGAGAAGCGAGGCGAGCCGCCTGATATCGACGTCGACTTCGAGCATCAGCGCCGCGAAGAGGTGATCCAGCACATCTACGAAAAATACGGCAAGGATCGCGCCGCGCTTGCCGCCGCCGTTTCGACGTATCGCCCGCGCGGCGTGCTGCGTGAAACCGGCAAGGCGCTCGGCGTCGATCCGATGCTGGTGGATCGCGTCGCGAAGGGCCATCGCTGGTTCGACGGCAGCCGCGATCTGCTGCAGCAATTCGCGTCGACCGGGCTCGATCCGGCGACGCCGATCATTCAGACATGGGCCGAACTGGCGGGGCGCCTGCTCAACTTTCCGCGCCACCTGTCGCAGCATTCGGGCGGCTTCGTGATCAGCCGCGGCAAGCTCACGCGGCTCGTGCCGGTCGAAAATGCGGCGATGGACGGGCGGCGCGTGATTCAGTGGGACAAGGACGATCTCGAAGCGCTCGGGCTGATGAAGGTCGACGTGCTCGCGCTCGGCATGCTGTCGGCGCTGCATCGCGCGTTCGACCTGCGCACCGCGTGGCGCGGGCCAGCGAAGGACGGCAAGCCATTCACGCTGAAACACATTCCGCAGGATGACAAGGCAACCTACGACATGATCTGCCGTGCCGATACCGTCGGCGTGTTCCAGATCGAATCGCGCGCGCAGATGTCGATGTTGCCGCGGTTGAGGCCGCGCAACTACTACGATCTCGTCGTCCAGGTGTCGATCGTGCGGCCCGGTCCGATTCAAGGCGGCGCGGTGCATCCGTATTTGAAGCGGCGCAGGATCGTGGCCGGCGAAGAGAAGGGGGAGGTCACGTATCCGAGCGACGCGCTCAAGGAAGTGCTCGTTCGCACGCTGGGTGTGCCGATCTTCCAGGAGCAGGTGATGCAGATCGCGATCGTTGCGGCCGGTTTTACACCCGGCGAAGCGGATGACTTGCGCCGCGCGATGGCCGCGTGGAAGCGCAAGGGCAATCTCGAGAAATATCAGGACAAGATCATCAGCGGGATGCTCGAACGCAACTACACGCGCGAATTCGCCGAGCAGATCTTCGAACAGATCAAGGGCTTCGGCGAATACGGTTTCCCCGAGAGCCACGCCGCCAGCTTCGCGAAACTCGCGTACGCGAGCAGCTGGCTCAAATGCCACGAACCCGCGATCTTCCTCGCCGCGCTGCTGAACAGCCAGCCGATGGGGTTCTACCCGCCGTCGCAGCTCGTGCAGGACGCGAAGCGTCATCGCGTGAAGGTGCTGCCGATCGACGTCACGCAAAGCGGTTGGGAAGCGTCGCTCGAAGCACTGCCCGATCAGCCGCCCCCGCATGGTCAACCGGCCGTGCGGCTCGGCCTGTCGCTCGTGCGCGGCCTGAGCGAAGCCGCCGCGCGGCGCATCGAAGCCGCTCGTACCGCCGGCCCGTTCGATAGCGTCGACAGCCTCGCCCGTCGCGCGCAGCTCGAACGCCGCGATCTCGAGGTGCTTGCCGCCGCGAATGCGCTCGCGACGCTCGCCGGCCATCGCCGCGATGCGCTGTGGCAGGCCGTCGCCGCGGCGCCGGAGCGCGACCTGCTCGCCGCCGCGCCGATCGACGAGGTGGAGCAGCCCGCGCTCGGCGCGCCGTCGGAAGCCGACGACATCCTCGCCGACTATCACACCACCGGCCTCACGCTGAACCGCCACCCGGTCGCGCTGCTGCGGCCGGCCTTGCGCGCGCAGCGGCTGTCGTCGGCGGCCGAGTTGCGCGAGCGTCCCGACGGCCGGCTCGCACGCGCATGCGGGCTCGTGATCGCGCGACAGATGCCGGGCACCGCGAAGGGCGTGATGTTCATGACGCTCGAGGACGAAACGGGCTGCGTGAACGTGATCGTCCGGCCCGAACTGCTCGCGCGGCAGCGCCGCGAAACGCTCGATTCGCGGCTGCTTGCGGCGTCCGGCGTGTGGCAAGTCGTGAGCGACGTGCGGCACCTCGTCGCGCAGCATTTCGAGGATCTGACGCCGCTGCTCGGCGGCCTGCGCACGTCGAGCCGCGAATTCCACTAAGGCCGGCATGCAGCGCCGGCACGCGCGCGGCACGACGGGTACGATGCCGCACGGCACGGCACGGCACGGCACGGCACGGCACGGCACGGCACGGCACGGGACCGACACCGACACCGACACCGCCGCCGCACCACCACCCAAGACCACAAGCCGCCCCCCATACGCGTTACGGCATCACCGGCGGATGGTAAGCGAGCGTACCGGCGAGGGCCCACAGCATGAAGATCACGAGCGGCAGGTGCACGACCAGTTGCGTGAACGTGAAGCCGACGATGTCGCGCGCCCGCAAGCCGAGCACGCCGAGCAGCGGCAGCATCCAGAACGGATTGATCAGGTTCGGCAACGCCTCGGCCGCGTTGTAGACCGTCACGGCCCAGCCCAGATGAACCTGCAGCAGTTTGGCTGCCTCGATCACGTACGGCGCCTCGATGATCCACTTGCCGCCACCGGACGGCACGAAGAACCCGAGCACGGCCGAATACACGCCCATCACCGCGGGGAACGACGCATGCGACGACATCGCGACGAAGAAGTGGGCGAGGTGATCGGACAGCGGCAGCCCGGTGGGCGCGGCCGCCTTGGTCAGGATGTACGCGATCCCGCCGTACAGCGGAAACTGGATCAGCACGCCCGCGACCGACGGCACCGAACGCGCGACGGCATTGAGGAAGCGCCGCGGCCGCCAGTTCAGCAGCATGCCCAGCAGCAGGAACAGGAAATTGTACGTGTTCAGGTTCGAGATCGCGATCAGCGGATTTTTCGTCGTGAACTCGTGCCACGCCCAGATCGCGCCGATCGCCACGATCACGACGGTGACGAGCGGGCTGTATTCGAGCCAGTCGCCCGGGCGGCTGGGGCGGGCGAGCGCGGTATGGCTTTCGTCGAGCGCAATGCCGAGCGCCGTCGCGGTCTTCGCCCGCGCGTCGTTCGGCGCGGACAGATACGCGATCAGCAGCGACGCGACGGTCAGCACCGCGGCCATCAGCATCGACTGCGGGAGAAAGATCGTCTCGGTGAACGGGATGACGCCGGAGATCGCCAGCAGCGCCTTGGGCAGGCTGTCCGGATTCGCCTGCAATTGCGACGCGGACGAACTCAAACCCAGCGCCCACGTCGCGCCCATGCCGAGATAAGCGGCCGCGCCGGCCGCGCGGTAATCCATCCGCAGATCGGTGCGGCGCGCGAGCGCACGCACCAGCAGGCCGCTGAAGATCAGGCTGATCGCCCAGTTGAACAGCGACGCGACGATGCTGACGAGCGCGACGAACGTCACCGCGGCGCGCCCGGACGCGGGCACGCGCGCAAGCGCACCGATCAGCCGCGACGCAGGCGGCGACACCGCGACGACATAACCCGAGATCGCGACGATCGCCATCTGCATCGTGAACGGGATGAGGCTCCAGAAGCCGTCGCCGAACGCCACGCCGACCCGCGTGACCGGCGCCCCGACCGCCAGGGCGCCCGCCGCCACGATCATCACCGCGAGCGCGGCGAAGATATAGGCGTCCGGGAACCACTTCTCCGACCAGCGCGCCATGCCCGCGGCCATCCGTTCAAGCGCACGTTCGCGGTCCGCCGCCGGCGCGTCGCCGCGCTGCACGTTCATCAGCTCTTTCATCTCGATCTCCTTGCCCGTCACGGGTTCAATTCGCTTTTTCATGGATTTGAATGGCCGCGGCCAGATCCTCCAGCGCGGTGCCGACGGCCTTGAACACGGTGCGCTGCAGGTCGTTCGTCCGGCCCTGCGCGTCGCCCCGGCACAGCGCCGTCAGCGTCCGGCTCAGGTGCTCGGGCGCAATGACGTTGCGCGCCAGCGGGCCCAGCAGGTCGCCGGATTTTTGCGCGGCCTCGTCCGTGTCGACGTAAATCTCCGCGTGCCGGAAGCAGTCGTCGTCCGCTTCGCGCATGCGCGGCGTGAAGCTGCCGATCAGGTCCAGATGCGAGCCCGGTGCGAGCCACTCGCCGCGGACGATCGGCTCCGTCGCGAGCGTCGCGCAGGTGACGACGTCGGCACGACGGACGCTCTCCTCGAGATGCGTGACGGGCGCCGCGTCGAAACCGTCGCCGGTCAGCCGGTCGACCAGTCGCGCCACCGCTTCGCGATCCTTGTCCCAGACCTCGACGTGCGAGATCGGCAACTGGCTGCGATACGCGAGCGGCACGAGGCTGCCGACCCGGCCGGCGCCCAGCAGCACGAGGCGCGATGCGTCGGACCGGGCCAGATAGGTGGCGGCCAGCGCCGACGCCGCCGCGGTGCGGCGCGACGTGATTTCGTTGCCGTCCAGTTGCGCGAGCGGGCGGCCCGTTCGTCCGTCGTAGAGCACGTAGGTCGAGTGCAAGCCGGGCAGGCCGTGTTCCGCATTGCCGGGAAAGATGTTGACCGTCTTGATGCCCAGATACCCGTGGTCTTGCCACGCGGGCATGATGAGCACCGTGCCTTCGTCCGCGCTGCCGGCATGGACGACGTGCGAATGCCGCAGCGGCACGTGGCAGCCGTCGACGAATGCTTGCCGCAGGCGCGCGACCAGCGAGTCGAAATCCAGCGCGTCGCGGGTTGCGACGGCGTCGAAATGTTTCATGGTGAACCTTTCCTCGAATGGGGGGTTATGCATCGATGCTGATGTCGGTTGCCGGAATGGCCTGGCAGGCGAGGCACAAGTCGGCTTCGTCCGGCCCCTGTCCGCTCAGATGCGTGACTTCGCCGGAGACGACCTTGACCGCGCAGCTCTCGCACTGTCCGACCCGGCAACCGCTCGGCAACGCGATGCCGAGGCTTTCCGCGAACGACAGCAGGCTGCCGTCGCCGGGTGTCCAGGTGGCCGTGCGGCGCGACCGCGTGAACTGCACCGCGTATTGCTTCGACGGGTCGAGCGTCGGCCGGGACGGGGACCTGAACGCTTCCTTGAAGATGTCGAACGGCGGGACGCCGCGCGCGATCAGCCCCGCCGTGATCGCCTCCATCATCGGTTCGGGGCCGCACAGGTAAAACCGCGCGCGCCGCCGGATCAGGTCGTCAGCGACCACGTCGGCCGACAGGTAGCCGTGCAGCTGAAAGTCGCGCCCCGGTATCTCGTCGCGCGGCTGGTTGTAGCAGTTGACGACGTCGAGCGTCGGCAGGCGCTGCTTCAACGTCTCGATGCGGTCGCGGAACGCGTGCGTGCTGCTGTTCAGGTTGGCGTAGAAGAGCCGCGATTCCGGCGCGCGGTCCGCGAGATTGCAAATCGATTCGAGATACGAAATGAACGGCGTGATGCCGATGCCGCCCGCGAACATCACGACGGGTTGGCGCGATGCCGGCGGCACGACGAACGTGCCGCCGGGCGCACCGAGCAACACCGGGTCGCCGACCTCGAGCGTGCAATGAACGTAGGACGACATTGCACCTTCGAACGCGGTGCCGTCGCGCGTCTGGCCTTTCTGGTGCCGTACCGAAATGGTGTAAGTGCGGCGATCGTCCTCGCGTGCGGCGCCCGTCAGCGAATAGGCGCGCGTCGTCCCGCCGTCGCCGAGCGACGGGATATGCAGCGTCACGTGCTGACCGGGCAAATAGTCCGGCAGCGCGCCGCCGTCCGCGGCCCGAAACGTGACGGTGCGTACGCCGCTCGCTTCCTCGCGTATCGCGGACACGACGAAATCCCGCAGGCCTTGCCACGCGCGGCGCGCCGGATCGACCGACGGGTCGCGCCGGATGCGGCAGCGCAAGGACCGCAGCGGCGACGAGCCGCTGACCGGATCGAGTTGCGCGGCCGACACGAGCGGGTTGAAATTGCTGTTGTCGCGGCCGTCCACGGCGAGCGCATCGAGGCCGATCTCGTCGCAGGCCTGCCACCAGCCGTACTCGGCCACGATCACGTTGCGCGCTAGTTCCGGTACGACGCGCGCCTTGAAGCGCGCCGCGCCGTTCGTCGTTTCGATCACGCACCAGTCGCCGTCGACGATGCCGTGCTCCGCCGCCAGTGCGTCGTTGAGTTCCGCCACCGGGTACGGCGCGCGGCGCCGCAGGCTCGGCAGGCCGCGATGCTGGCTGTGGCAGTAGTAGCCGTTCTTCGTCGACGTCAACGTGTACGGAAAGCGGCGGGGGTTGTCCGCGCGTGCATCGTCGCCATGCCGCGGCGGCACGTACTGCGGCACGGGCGGGTAGCCGTGACGATGCAGTTTCTCGGAATACAGTTCGACGCGCCGCGTCTCGGTGTTGAAACCGCGCATGCCGTCGGGCGTCGCCGCCGCGTATTGCCGCTCGCGTTGCGGCAACGACCTGACGATACCTTCCGGATGGGCGCGCAGCGATGCGACGTCCAGCCCGAGCGGTTCGAGCACGTGATTCCAGCCGGCCTCGATGCTGCCGCCGAAGAACGCGTCCTGCATCCCGAGCCGCACGGCCAGGTCGAACACGATGTCGTAATCCGCGCGGCTCTCGCCTCGCGGCGGCACCATGCGCTGCCGCAACTGCACGAGTTCGACCGCGCGCTCGTCGATCTCGAAGCCGAGCCGCAGCCCTTCGCGTTCCCACGGCGTGTTCACCGGCAGCAGGATGTCCGCATAGCGTGACGACGGGGTTTCGAACAGATCGCAGTGGACATGGAAATCGAGCGCGCAAAGCGCCTCGTGCGCGAGGCCGCCGTCCGCTTGCGACATCACCATGTTCGTGCCGAACGCGAACAGCGCGCGCACGCGGTACGGTTCGCCGTCGAGGATCGCGCGATAGACGTCGCGCGCCGTGACCCAGCCTTGCGCCGGCGGGCCGAGCGGTCGCTCCGCGAGGCCGAGCGCTTTCGCGCGTTGCTGCGGGTTCAGCATCGCGTAGCTGCTCACCGCGTTGGCCGGCTGCTTCGTCCATTCGCGGTTCGAGCCGCGCGTGTCGAATGCACCCGTCAACGCATACAACGTCGCGATGGCGCGCTCGGTCTGCGTGGCGTTGGTGTGCATGCCGACGCCGGACCACGCGTGATAGGCGATCGCCTGGTGCGGGCGCAGCATGTCGGCGGCCTTCACGATGTCGGCTGCAGCGACGCCGGTGATCGTTGCCCCCTGTTCCGGCGTATAGGCGTCGAGCGCCTTCGCATAGAGGTCGAAGGCCGGCGTGCAGTCGACCTCCACGCAGCGGCCCGCCGCATCGCGGATCGCGACGCGGCGCACGCCGGTCATCGACAGGTCGGCAGGCCGGGTCGAGGTTTCCCCGCCGGCGAGTTCCAGCCGATCGAGCGTCTCGTTCCAGACCACGTAGCGGTTGTCGGGCGCCTCGCCGTCGAGATCCCGCTCGCGCAGGAACCGGCCGGTATCGGCCCGCACGAGCAGCGGGCCGTTGGTCCATTCGCGCACGAATGCATCGTCGACGTTGCCGGTCGCGATCATCTGCCGCGCGATCGCCATCGCGAGCGCGCCGTCGGTGCCGGGCTGGACGCGCAGCCACAGGTCGGCTTCCCGGGCGAGCGCGGTCGGCCGCGGATCGACGACGATCAGCCGGGCGCCGTTGCGGCGGCCTTTCGCGATCGCATCGGCCTGCGCGAGCCAGGTGTTGGCGGGATTGTTGCCCCACAGCACGATGAGCCCGGCATGCCGGTAGTCCGCGCCGGGCATGCCGCAGCCGAACGTGAACGCATGCGCGCTGTCCTTGTGCCAGTTGCAGATCTCGGTCGCGTAGCAAATATTCGGGCTGCCGAACGACCAGACGAATCGCTCGACCCAGTCGATGCTGTCGCTCATCGGCGTGCCGCTGGGCGTGGTCACGCCGAACGCGACCGATTCGGCGCCGTTTTCCCGCTTGAAATACGCGAGACGCCCGGCGATCTCGGCCAGCGCTTCGTCCCAGCCGATACGTTGCCAGCCGGGGTCGGCGGCGTCCTTCGGTTGCGTGCGCCGCATCGGGTACAGCACGCGGTTCGGGCTATGCACGAGTTCCGGCGCCGCTTTTCCCTTCATGCACATCGCGTGGCCGGTCGGGTGCGTATCGTCGGGCCGGACCTTGATCATCATGTCGCCACGCACGACGTTGATCGTGCCGCATCGCGACCGGCACAACGTGCAATAGCCCTTCTTTTCCTGCGTCTCCATCGCCTGGCATCGTCCGGTTCATGTTTGCGACCATGCTAGGAAGCGACGGCGGCCATGACAAATTCATCCTTTCGATGGTCCGGTATATATTGAATCAATATCGCATCCCTCGATCCGTTGTACTGTTCGGGCCTCCGAGGCAGTGCTGATCCGGAGCTGCCCGGCCTTCCCGGACCTTTTCCCGTGAATACGCACATCACCCTGCGCCAGATCGAATACTTCGTGTCGGTTGCCGATACGGGGCAAATCTCGAAGTCGGCCAATCTGTGTTCGGTGTCGCAATCGTCGATGACGATCGCGTTGAAGAACCTCGAGGAGGCGGTCGGCGTCACGCTGCTGCTGCGTCATCCGAAAGGCGTGCGCCTGACGCCGGCCGGCGAGCGGTTCCTGCGTCACGTGCAGCACGCGACGACGTCGATCGATCGCGCGGTCGCGGCCGCCCAGGAGGACCCGGAGCAGATCGCCGGGCATGTCCGGATCGGGATGACCGAAACCATTTCGACCTATCTGATGCCGTCGCTGATGTCCGCCATTTCCGGGCGCTTCGGCAAGCTGAGCGTGAGCATCGTCGAAAGCGAACGCGAAACGATCGAGACGATGCTGATCGACGATCGCCTCGATATCGCGCTGCTGCTGGTGTCGAATACCGCGGAAGTCGGCGACCTGAAATACGAGACGATTCTTCGTTCGCCGCGCCGGCTGTGGACCCATCCGGGGCATCCGTTGCAGGACGCCCGTCGCGTCACCCTCGAGGACGTCGCGCGCGAGAACTATCTGCTGCTCGACATGGACGAGCACCTGCGCACCGTCGGCAAGTACTGGGGCAGCTACGGCATTGCGCCGAACGTCTGGATGCAGAGCAAGTCGATCGAAGCGGTGAGAAGCCTCGTCGCGCTCGGGCACGGGGTGACGATCCTCTCGGATCTCGTTTATCGGCCGTGGTCGCTGGAAGGCAACCGGATCAGCCGCCGCAATCTCAGCGTGACCGTACCGACGATGGACGTCGGCGCGGTGTGGCGGCGGGGCGGCGCGACGTCGATGCCGTGCCGCGCGCTGCTGGAGCTGTTCCGGTCGTGGAGAAAGACGGCCGGCTAGTGCATCGGCCTCGTTGGGCGATGCATACCAGTTGCCCAAAGTGGTTCTATTCTGGTCTGCTTTCGACGCCCGGAAACGCGGCAAATCCCTCCTTTGACCCGTCCCTTTGCATACCACTTCGGGTAAATCCCTATCCCGCACTGCGTTGTAAACAAAGGCTTTGCCGGCACTAAAACGCTTGCCGCGCAAGGCTTTCGGCGATTTCCGCGGCGCTAATACCAGTTCGTTGACTGGTATTATGGTGGTTATATAATGCGTTCACTTTCGACGGTCGCGGATCGTCGTCCGACACCCGGAGGCACATGGAAACCGGCTGGTCCGAACTGGCGCCCGACCCCCTCGACGACACGCCGCTCTATCTGCAGCTCGCCCGCAATCTGACGAGCGCGATCCACGCCGGCGCGTGGCGGGCCGGCGAGGCGCTGCCGTCGGAGCGGCTGCTGTCGGGGTCGGTCGGCGTGTCGCGGATCACCGCGCGTCGTGCGCTCGCGCTGCTGGTCGAGCAGGGCCTGATCAAGCGGGCGCGCGGTGCGGGCAGCTTCATCACGCCGCGCGTCGCCGATCCGCTGTCGCGGCTCGTCGGCTTCACCGCGAAGATGCAGCAGCGCGGCTTCGTGCCCGATTCGGTGTGGCTGTCGCGCACGCTGCGCGCCGCGAGCCGTGACGAGCTCACGCATCTCGGCCTCGCGCCCGGCGCGACGGTGGCGCGGCTCGAACGGCTGCGTCGCGCGGACGGCATCGTGATGGCCGTCGAGCATTCGACGCTGCCGGCCGCGGTGGTGCCCGATCCGCAGGCGCTCGGCGCGTCGCTGTACGAATACCTCGATACGCGCGGCATGACCGTCGTGCGCGCGCTGCAGCACTTTCGCGCGGCGAATGCCACGCACGCGATCGCGAAATGGATGGCGGTGAAGCCGGGCTCGGCATTGCTGGTGATCACGCGCGTCGGCTACGGCGCCGACCAGCGTGCGATCGAAGTGACCGAAACGTATTGCCGCGACGACTACTACGACTTCGTCGCCGAACTGAAACGCTGACGCGCGAGACTGCCCGCGCATCCCGCGCGATCGCGATGGAACGCAATCGCGCGCAATGAATCGCAACGGATTGGCACATCACGACGCGGACGCTCGCGTCACCCGATCATCAAGAGAACGTCATGCTGACTGGCAACATCCTCACCCCCGACGGCTGGATTCACGGTTCGCTCGATAGCGAGAACGGCCGCATCACCACGCTCGACGGCACGCCCGTCGATCCCGCGACGAACGACGCGCCGTACATCCTGCCCGGCTTCATCGACCTGCACGTGCATGGCGGCGGCGGCGCCGACGTGATGGAAGGCGGCGACGCGATCGAGACGATCGTCCGCACGCACGCGCAATTCGGCACGACGAGCCTGCTCGCGACGACGATGACCGCGCCGCGCGACGAGCTGATGGAAGTCGTCGCGAACCTCGGCACCGTCGCGCGGAACCGCACGCCGGGCGGCGCGCGCGTGCTCGGCGTGCATCTCGAAGGCCCGTACATCAACCCGGGCAAGCTCGGCGCGCAGCCCGACGCGGCCGTGTCGGCCGTGCTCGACGAGGTGCTGAAGTACCTGTCGATCGCGCCGATTCGCGTCGTCACGCTCGCGCCGGAAATCGCGGGCCACATCGAAATCATCGGCGAGATGGCCGCGCGCGGCGTACGCGTGCAGCTCGGCCATTCGCTCGCGACCTACGACGATGCGGTCGCCGCGCTCAAGCACGGCGCATGCGGTTTCACGCACCTGTTCAACGCGATGTCGCCGCTGCATCACCGCAACCCGGGCCTCGTCGGCGCGGCGCTCGCGCATGCCGAATACGCGGAAATCATCCCCGATCTGCTGCACGTCCACCCGGGTGCGATCCGGGCGGCGCTGCGCGCGATTCCGCGCCTGTACGTCGTGACCGACAGCACGTCCGCCACCGGCATGCCCGACGGCGAATACCGGCTCGGCAGCCAGCACGTGACGAAGTGCCTCGGCGGCGTGCGGCTCGCCGACGGCACGCTCGCCGGCAGCACGCTGACGATGGACCAGGCGCTGCGCAACCTCGTGTCGCTCGGCCTGCCGATCGCCGACGTGTCGAACCGGATGTCGCGCTACGCGGCCGACTACCTCGGCGTCGCCGATCGCGGCCGCCTCGAGCGCGGCGCCTGGGCCGACCTTGCGGTGTTCGATCGCGACCTGAACCTCACCGCGACCTATGTCGAAGGAGAATCGATTGTCGAATATGCTTAAGGAAGCGCGCGAGTCCGCCCAGGTCGTCGCCGCGCAGATCGCCGACACCACGCGCGTCGAAGCGCTCGCCGGCCAATTGCTCGATCACCCGCCGGCCGTCGCGCTGACGGTCGCGCGCGGCAGCTCGGATCACGCCGCCAGCTATTTCGCGAGCCTGACGATGAGCCGCCTCGGCGTGCCCGTCGCGTCGCTGCCGATGTCGGTCGCGACGCTGCAGCAGGCGCCGCTGAAGGTGCAGGACCAGCTCGCGCTCGCGTTCTCCCAGTCGGGCAAGAGCCCCGATCTCGTCAACACGATGGCCGCGCTGCGCGAAGCCGGCGCGCGTACCGTCGCCGCCGTGAACGTGCTGCCGTCGCCGCTCGCCGATGCGTGCGAGCACCAGTTGCCGCTGCTGGCCGGCCCCGAACTGTCGGTCGCCGCGACCAAGAGCTATATCGCGATGCTGTCGCTGTCCGCGCAGATCGTCGCGTACTGGCAGCGCGACGCCGCGCTGATCACCGCATTGCGCGGCCTGCCCGACGTGCTCGCGCAGGCCGGCCGGCTCGACTGGTCGCCGGCCGTCGCGGCGCTCGCGGGCGTCGAACGGATGATCGTCATCGGCCGCGGGCTGGGCCTCGCGATCGCACAGGAAGCCGCGCTCAAGCTGAAGGAAACGTCCGGCATCCAGGCCGAGGCGTTCTCGAGCGCCGAAGTCCGTCACGGCCCGATGGAGCTGATCGACCGCGACTATCCGCTGCTCGTGTTCGCGCCGCCGGGGCCCGAGCAGGCCGGCCTGCTGCAGCTGGCCGCCGACATGCGCGCACGCGGCGCCGCCGTGCTGCTCGCGGCGCCCGCCGGTACGCCCGGCGTATCGACGCCCGGCGTATCGGGCACCGTGCTGCCGCTCGCGCAGTCCGCCCATTCGGCGCTCGACCCGATCGCCGCCATTCTTTCGTTCTACGTGATGGCGGCGGATCTCGCCGTCGCGCGCGGCCGCAATCCCGACACGCCGCGCCACCTGAACAAAGTCACCGAAACGCACTGATAGCCGAGAAAGCCGATGAGACGCGCCGAGGAATCCCAGTTGAAGAGCCCCAACCACGATCAGATCGTTCTGCTTAGCCCGTTGACGGGGCCGATCGTCGCACTGGCCGACGTGCCCGATCCGGTGTTCTCCGGCGGGATGTTCGGCGACGGCATCGGCATCGACCCGCTCGCGGGCAAGCTCGTCGCGCCGTGCGCGGGCGTCGTGTCGCATCTCGCGCGCACCGGCCACGCGGTGACGATCACGACACCGCAAGGCGCGGAAGTGCTGTTGCACATCGGCATCGACACCGTCGAGCTGAACGGGCAGGGCTTCATCGCGCACGTCGAAGCCGGCGCGCGCGTCGAAGCGGGCGCGCTGTTGATCGAGTTCGACCAGGACGCGGTGGCGCGAAACGCGCATTCGCTCGTGTCGGTGATCGCGATCGCGAATTCCGACGCGTTCGAGGTGGTCGAGCGCGCGAGCGGTTTCGCGACGGCCGGCGAGACGCCGCTGCTCGCGCTGCGCGGCAAGGGCGAAGCCGCCGCGCAGGCAGCGCAGGCCGGTGCGGCCGCGCACAACGAAGTGCGTCGCGAGATCGTGCTCGCGCAGCCGGGTGGCCTGCATGCGCGGCCGGCCGCGCGGGCACGTGAAGCCGCGCGCGGCTTCGACGCGACCGTCGACGTGCTGTTCGACGGCCGCAAGGCGTCGATCGCGAGCGTCGTCGGCCTGCTCGGCCTCGGCGCCGGCGAAGGCGCGACGGTCGAGCTGGTCGGCCGCGGCGCGCACGCGCAACAGGCCGTCGAGGCGGTCGAGCGCGAGTTGCTGCGCGAAGCGCACGGCGAAGTGGAAGAAAAGCCGGCCCGGCTGAAATCGCCCGCACCGCAGGCGGTCGCACGCCATGCCGGCGCGCCGATTGATCCGAACACGCTCGCCGGCGTGTGCGCGGCGCCCGGCATCGCGGTCGGCACGCTGGTGCGTCTCGACGATGCGAACATCGTGCCGCCCGAGCAGGCGACCGGCACACCGGCCACGGAAAGCCGCCGGCTCGATCAGGCGCTGAAGACGGTCGATGCCGAACTCACCGAAACGGTCCGTAGCGCGTCGGCGCGCGGCGCGGTCGGCGAAGCGGGCATCTTCGCGGTGCATCGCGTGCTGCTGGAAGACCCGACGCTGGTCGACGCGGCGCGCGACCTGATCAGTCTCGGCAAGGGCGCGGGCTTCGCATGGCGCGCGACGATCCGTACGCAGATCGACACGCTGTCGAAGCTCGACGACGCGCTGCTCGCCGAACGCGCGGCCGATCTGCGCGACATCGAGAAACGCGTGCTGCGCGCGCTTGGCCACACGAGCGGCGCCGCGCGCGCGCTGCCCGACGAAGCCGTGCTCGCGGCCGAGGAATTCACGCCGTCCGACCTGTCGTCGCTCGATCGCGAACGCGTGACCGCGCTCGTGATGGCGCGCGGCGGCGCGACGTCGCACGCGGCGATCATCGCGCGGCAGCTCGGCATCCCTGCGCTGGTGGCGGTCGGCGATGCGCTGTACGCGATTCCGGACGGCACGCAGGTGGTCGTCGATGCGAGCGCGGGCCGGCTCGAACACGCGCCGACCGCGCTCGACGTCGAGCGCGCGCGGCACGAGCGTCAGCGCCTGGACGGCGTGCGCGAGGCGAACCGGCAACAGGCCGGCGAGGCGGCCGCGACCATCGACGGCCGCGCGATCGAGGTCGCCGCGAACATCGCGACGCTCGACGATGCGAACACCGCGGTCGACAACGGCGCCGACGCGGTCGGCCTGCTGCGCACCGAGCTGATGTTCATCCATCGCCAGGCCGCCCCGACGGCGGTCGAGCACCAGCAGAGCTACCAGTCGATCGTCGACGCGCTGCAGGGCCGCACGGCGATCATCCGCACGCTCGACGTCGGCGCGGACAAGGAAGTCGACTACCTGACGCTGCCGCCCGAACCGAACCCGGCGCTCGGCCTGCGCGGCATCCGTCTCGCGCAGGTGCGCCCCGATCTGCTCGACGATCAGTTGCAGGGCCTGCTCGCGGTGAAGCCGTTCGGCGCGGTGCGCATCCTGCTGCCGATGGTGACCGATGCGGGCGAACTCGTGCGGCTGCGCAAGCGCATCGACGAATTCGCGCGCGCGCAGGGCCGCACCGAGCCGATCGAGGTCGGCGTGATGATCGAGGTGCCGTCGGCCGCGCTGCTGGCCGACCAGCTCGCGCAGCATGCGGATTTCCTGTCGATCGGCACCAACGACCTCACGCAATACACGCTCGCGATGGACCGCTGCCAGGCCGATCTCGCCGCGCAGTCCGACGGCCTGCATCCGGCCGTGCTGCGCCTGATCGACATCGCGGTGCGCGGCGCCGCGAAGCACGGCAAGTGGGTGGGCGTCTGCGGCGCGCTCGGCGGCGATCCGCTCGCGGTACCGGTCCTGGTGGGCCTCGGCGTGACCGAACTGTCGGTCGACCCGGTGTCGGTGCCGGGCATCAAGGCGCGTGTGCGCCGTCTCGATTACCCGTTGTGCCGTCAGCGCGCGCAGGATCTGCTCGCGCTCGACTCGGCACAGGCGGTAAGGGCAGCAAGCCGCGAGGTCTGGCCGCTCGACTGAGCGTCGACGGCAGGTTCGCGGCGCGTTTCACGACGAAGAAGGCAAGTAGGTCAACGACGATTAACGACGATTAATGACGAGACATGGATTGGAGGACTGAATGAACGGGAATCCGTTTCTGAAAATACAGGGCCTGGGTCGGGCGCTGATGCTGCCGATCGCGGTATTGCCGGTCGCCGGCATCCTGCTGCGACTCGGCCAGCCGGACGTGTTCAACATCAAGATGATCGCCGACGCCGGCGGCGCGATCTTCGACAACCTGCCGCTCCTGTTCGCGATCGGCGTGGCGGTCGGCTTCGCGAAGGACAACAACGGCGTGGCGGCGCTCGCGGGCGCGATCGGTTACCTGATCGAAACCGCGATCATGAAGGACATCGATCCCAAGCTGAACATGGGCGTGCTGTCCGGGATCATCGCGGGTGTCGTCGCGGGCCTGCTGTACAACCGCTACAAGGACATCAAGCTGCCGGACTACCTCGCGTTCTTCGGCGGCAAGCGGTTCGTGCCGATCATCACGGGGCTGGTCTGCGTGATATTGGGCATTGCGTTCGGGTACGTGTGGCAGCCGATCCAGCATGCGATCGACGCGGCCGGCCAGTGGCTGACGACGGCGGGCGCGATCGGTGCGTTCGTGTTCGGCTTCCTGAACCGCCTGCTGCTCGTCACCGGCCTGCACCACATCCTCAACTCGCTCGCGTGGTTCGTGTTCGGCAACTTCACGCCGCCCGCCGGCGGCGAGATCGTGCACGGCGACCTGCACCGCTTCTTCGCGGGCGACCCGACCGCGGGCACCTTCATGGCCGGCTTTTTCCCGATCATGATGTTCGGCCTGCCTGCCGCGTGTCTCGCGATGCTGCACGAAGCGCCGAAGGAGCGCCGCGCGATGGTCGGCGGCCTGCTGCTGTCGATGGCGCTGACGTCGTTCCTGACCGGCGTGACCGAGCCGATCGAATTCAGCTTCATGTTTCTCGCGCCGGTGCTGTACGTGATCCACGCGGTGCTGACGGGGCTGTCGCTCGCGATCTGCCAGATCCTCGGCGTGAAGCTCGGCTTCACGTTCTCGGCCGGCGCGATCGACTACGTGCTGAACTACGGGCTGTCGACGAAGGGCTGGATCGCGATCCCGCTCGGCATCGCGTACGGCGTCGCGTACTACGGGCTGTTCCGCTTCTTCATCCGCAAGTTCAACATGGCCACGCCGGGCCGTGAGCCGGCCTCGGCCGATGCGGCCACGGAGTCGTACGCACCGGGCGGCTTCGTCGCGCCGGCTGCGGGAGCGGCTGCGACGGCTGCCGCACCGCGTGCGCAACGCTACATCGCCGCACTCGGCGGGGCGGCCAACCTGTCGGTCGTCGACGCGTGCACGACGCGCCTGCGCCTGACCGTCGTCGATCCGGAAAAGGTATCGGAGCCGGAACTGAAGTCGATCGGTGCACGCGGCGTGCTCAAGCGCGGCGGCAACAGCGTGCAGGTGATCATCGGGCCCGAGGCCGACATCATTGCCGACGAGATGCGTGCCGCGATTGGTGGCGGCGCGACCGGTGCCGCATCGGCCGCGCCGGCCGCTGCCGCGCAGCCCGTCACGGGCGCGGCCGCCGGCCCGCTCGATCCGGAACCGACCCGCTGGCTCGCGGTGTTCGGCGGGGCGACCAACGTCGCGTCGCTCGATGCGGTGGCCACCACGCGCTTGCGCGTGGTCGTGCGCGACCCGTCGGCGGTCGATCGCGAGCGTCTCGGCGCGCTCGACGTCGCGTGGGTGTCGCTCGATACGTTCCACATCGTCTGCGGCAACGCGGCGGCACGCTATGCCGAACAGCTCGGCGCGCGCCTGCCGCCGTCGGGCAGCGGGGCGGCGGCACAACCGGCGTGATGCGGTGAGGCCGGCCTGACCGATCCGCGCGGCGGATGCGGGCCGGCGGACAAAAGCGGTCAAAGAAAAACGGCTTGCGACGTGTGCGTCGCAAGCCGTTTTTGCTTTGCCGAAGGCCGTGTGCGATAAGTGCGCGATAAGTGTGCGATAAGCGATGCGTGGGTCCGCATCGCCTGCCGCTCAACTGCCCGGCCGTTCACCCGCTCACGGATTCGTCAGCGTGAAGGTCGGCTTCCGGTAGCCGACCCCGGCGCGCTCCAGCTTCGGCAATTCGCGTTGCGTGAGCAGCGTCGCGAAGCCGGCCCAGTCGCGCTGCAGCGCGGCGATGTCGACATGATGCGTGTCGCCGCGCTTGAAGCGCACGCCGGCCGCATACGGCAGCTCCCAGTCGGCCCGGTGCCACGCGCGCTCGGCGAGTGCGAGCAGCCGCGGATAGGTCATGTATTCGAGGAAGGTGTCGTTGCGCATCACCTCGCCCCATGCCTGGCCCTGCATGCCCTCGATGCGCGGCGCGGGGCCCGTGCCCGTCACCTCGAACGGGTTGCCGTCGCGGTCGCCCATCACTTCTGCGTTCTGCGGCAGGTTCTCCGGCGCGAGCGAGAACACCTTGTACTCGTCGGTCGCGTGCGAGCCCCAGTAGTAGCCGCGCTCGCGCGGATTGAGCGTGTACGGGAAGTCGAAGTACAGGTAGTCGGGCAGCGCGAGCACCGTCTGGTAGCCCTTGCCGCTCAGGTCGCGCGCGCTGTCCGACGCGCCCCAGAAGATCGTGTCCCACAGCGACACCATCACGTGGCGCGTGCTGAAATCCTGCGGCCCGTTCGCATGCTTGATGCCGTCCTGCCACGCGGCCATCGTGCCGATCCCGTTCGCGTTGACCGCCGCGCTCACCTGTTTCGCGAAACGCGTCGGCAGCTCGTCGATCGACTTGATCTCGCCGCGCTGGAGCAGCGCCGTGCAAGCCGGCGACCGTGCCCACGGCTTGTCCTGCGCGGCGAGATCGATGCGCCCCTTGTTCGGATCGGTGCCGTTGAGCGCCTGGAAGCCGCCGCCGAGGAAGATGTTCTTCGCTTCGTCGCCGCCGTAGTGCCAGGTCTGCAGCGGCGCCTGCGCGTCCGCGTGCATCGCCGCGATCTCGCGGATCACCTTCGACGCGAAGTTGAGCGCGCCCGGCACGCACGGGTTCAGATCGCTGCGCCGGTCGTAGAACTGCACCGTCGTCAGGTTCGTCGTGTCCTGCGGGTCGAGCAGCCGGTACGCGTTCGCTTCCTGCTCGCGGCCCGCCGCATGCAGCCGCCGGTAGCGCGCCTCCATCGTCACGACGGCCGCGCGCGCATGCGCGGGCATGTCGATCTCGGGGATGATCTGCACGAAGCGCGCGGCCGCGTAGCGCACGAGCGCCACGTAGTCGTCGCGCGTCAGGTAGCCGCCGCCCGAGCGGTTGTCGGGGCCGGAGCCGAGCTGCGGCAGCAGGCAGCGCGTCTCGCTCGGGTCGTGGCAGCGGCGCGAGCCGATCTCGGTCAGCTCGGGCAGGCCCGGAATCTCGATGCGCCAGCCTTCGTCGTCGGACAGATGCAGGTGCAGGCGATTGAGCTTGTACGCGCTCATCTGGTCGATCAGGCGGCGCAGCGTCGCCGGCTGCTTGAAGTTGCGCGCGAGGTCGACGTGCATCCCGCGATGCGTGAAGCGCGGCGCATCCTCGACGAGCATCGCCGGGATCGGGCCGCCGCCGGCCGGCGCGAGCGAGTAGAGCGTCTGCACGCCGTAGTAGAGGCCCGCGCGGTCGTAGCCTTCGATCAGCACGCCGCGCGGCCCGATCGCGAGCCGATAGCCGCCCGGTGTCGCGATGTCGGCCGGCAGCCGGCGCGGCGCGACGAAGCCGCGCACCGGCACGCGAGCGCCGTCGAGCCCGAGGGTCGTCGCGCGCTCGTGCAGCGCCGCGACCTGCGCGTCCGGCAGATCCGGCAGCGCGAGTTCGACGCCGCGCAGCTCGAGCGTGCCGGGCAGCGGCAGTTCGCGCTTCACGCTCGGCAGCGCGCGGCCCGGATCGGGTCGTGCGGCCACCGGCGGCGCGTTGCCGGTCGAGTTGTTCTGCGCGTCGGCCGGCAGCGATTCGACGTAGCGCAGCTCGTTGTCGGTGTCGTTGTAGCGCAGCACGGC
>Ga0268252_1000073_pt1 | contig 60826 bp, 63 predicted proteins | sample AgamicMgSfrz_FD_200244 | JGI IMG/M metagenome (GOLD analysis project Ga0268252, IMG submission 200244) | Agave microbial communities from Guanajuato, Mexico - Mg.Sf.rz (v2) (version 3) | ecosystem: Host-associated > Plants > Phyllosphere > Phylloplane/Leaf | place: Guanajuato, Mexico | collected... | reverse complement strand
CATCTAGCATTTCATTTGTCGTCCTGAAATGGACGTCAGGCAGCTTATGCCTGTTCAACGGGTTGGCACCGCCTTGTGAGCCGACCAATATCTGTCTGTATATTTTGTCGTTCGGATTATGATAATGCACATTACCTGTTGCAACAACTGGAATATCCAGCTTTTCGCCTAGCTTGACGATATTGCCAATAATCTCTTCTAATGCCTTCTGATCCTGAACAAGCTCCATTTCGATTAAGTGGGCATACACTTCTTTCGGCATAACCTCTAAATAATCATAAAATGGCGCTACACTCTCTACTTCTTCCGGCGCTTTTTGCATCATAGACTCAAATACTTCCCCTTTATCGCAGCCAGACCCGACAAGCAGTCCTTCTCGATGCTTTTGCAGGACAGAGCGCGGGATGCGCGGTACACGGTAAAAGTAGTTTAAATGGGATATCGAAACGAGCTTAAACAAGTTCTTCAATCCGACATCATTTTGGGCGAGCAGTGTACAATGATATGGGCGGGCTCTTTGATAAGCATTCCCTTGTCCCATATTTTCGTTTAGCTGATTATGATTTATAATGCCTTTTTCTTGTGCATCCTTCAGCATTTTTAACGCTAGATAGCCTGTTGCTTCCGCATCATAAATCGCGCGGTGATGCTGTGTTAATTCAATATCGAATTTTTTGGCAAGTGTATTCAAGCGATGGTTTTTCATCTCTGGATACAAGAACCTACCAAGCTCTAACGTATCTATGACAGGATTATCTGCTTTTGGCATACCAGCTTTTTGATAGCCAACATTGATGAACCCTACATCAAAGGAAGCGTTATGGGCAACAAGGATATCGTCTCCGGCCCACTCTTTAAATTTGCGTAAAACAATATCGATTTCAGGAGCATCCTGAACCAAATCATCCGTAATTCCAGTCAAATTGATAGTCGTTGCCGACAGTCTGTGGTGTGGATTTGCGAATGATTCAAAACGGTCAATAATTTCTCCATTATGAATTTTCACTGCCGCCAATTCAATAATTGTATTGTAAACGGCAGATAAACCAGTCGTCTCAACGTCAAATACTACGTAAGTCGCATCTTCTAAAACCAAGTCCTTTTCATTGTAGGCAATTGGCACACCGTCATCAACTAGGTTTACTTCTACACCATACAAAATCTTCACGTCATTTTTCTTTCCAGCACCAAACGCCTCTGGGAATGATTGTGCAACTGCATGATCTGTTATAGCAATTGCTTTGTGGCCCCATTTTTTCGCTTGGCCAACGAGTGCGCCGACAGATGAAACAGCATCCATTTGGCTCATAGGTGTGTGGAGATGGAGCTCCACTCGTTTTTCGCCTTCTTTAGCTGTATCCTGTCTTTCCACAGGCTTTATTTCATTCAAATCATTTCCGATCATTACCAGGTCTCTGACAAAGGTATCGTTTTGAATGCTGCCTCGGGCTCTTAGCCACATTCCCTTTTTAACAAGCTGGAATAATGCAGCATCTTCCTTATCTCTTGAGAACATCTTCACCATAATAGAGCTGGTGTAATCTGTAATCTTGAATGTCAGTAATGTTCGTCCACTGCGAAGCTCTTTTGTTTCTGCGAAGAAAACATATCCTTCAATCGTTACGCGTCTTTCCTCATCAATAATTTCCTCAAGGCGTCGATAGTCGCTGTCATCCTTGATTGTTAAGCCGATGGAAAGTGGACCTGACGGAATACTTGCATCTCCAGCTTCTTTGTCAGCCTCCATCTTCTGAATATCAAGCATTGCTTGTTTGCCGCGTTCCTGGTCTTCGATTTTTTTCGCTTCAAGGAACTGTGCATACGCGTCATTCGCTTCCTGTTGAGTCACTTCTGTATCAATCATTAAGGTCGGGAAGCCAAAGTACTGATAAGCATTCGTTATCATATCAGCATATTTACGCTTAATGGCTAAGCCTTCCATTTCGTTGTTAACAAAGATGGTTAATTTGTTCCCCTGGATTTTCGGCACTTGTTCATTAAGTAGTTTAATGAGCGGTGGAGCGATTCCCTGCATTTGCTCAATACATGCAGACCAGTAATCCCTTATAAGTACTTCATCTGCAAGACCTTGCTGGACATTTATATTAAATGTCACAGATGCAATATGCTCAAAGTTGCTGATTAGCTTACTTGTAAACAGCTGGTATATGTTATAAGGAATAATGTTTTCAAACAAAAAATGAAAATGCCATTTCTTCGCTTTTCTTTCAATAATAATCTTGTCAATTTTTGCATTTTGAAAATGGGATACAATCGCATCATCTGTTAATTGAAGCTGCTGCAATAGCAATTGAAATCGTTCCAATTTCCCTTCTATTCCTGCCATTTGTTCTCCCCTAACTTTTCTTAATATCTATACTGGCACAATGTCCAAGCTACATTATATCATAATCCTTTTTTTCTTTTAGGAATAAAGACTGCTTAAATGTTGGCAATTTAAAGAACTAGTACGACTTTCCTCACATCAAGCAATTCATGAAAAAAGCTACAGCCTATTAACGAAGGCTGTAGCTTTATTTACTTAGTTAGCAAGAAGCTTAGAAATAGTTTCTAGCAGTTCATCTACATGAACTTCATGTACTTCACCGTTGCTTCTTTCTTTTAACTCAACAATACCTTCTGCCGCTTTTTTACCAACAGTTATGCGAATTGGTAAACCGATTAAATCAGAATCAGCAAACTTAACTCCTGCTCTTTCTGCACGGTCATCAACAAGCACATCATATCTGTTGTCCTTCAAGCTTTTATATAGCTTGTTTGTCAACTCTGTTTGAGCCTCATCCTTAACGTTAACTGTGATCAAATGCAAATCAAATGGTGCAATTGCTTTTGGCCAAACGATACCTTTTTCATCATTAAATTGCTCTACAACTGCTGCCATTGTTCTCGAAACACCAATTCCGTAGCAGCCCATAATAACAGACTGTGAACGACCATTTTCATCAAGGTAGCTAGCACCCATTGCTTCACTATAGCGTGTACCTAGCTTAAAGACATGACCAACCTCGATACCTTTTGCAAATACGATGGAACCTTTGCCATCTGGAGAAACATCTCCTTCTTGGATGAAACGCAAATCTGCATATTGGCTAACAGCAAAGTCTCTGTCTGGGTTAACATTAATATAATGATAGTCTTCATCATTTGCTCCGCAAACACCATTAACAATATATTGGACTGCACTATCAGCAATTACTTGCACATCTTTGACACCGATTGGGCCTAATGAACCGACACTGCATCCTAGGATTGTTTTTGTTTCCGCTGCATCAGCTAGCTCAACATTTGTTGCTTCAAGCAGGTTTTTCAGCTTAATATCGTTCACTTCATGATCGCCGCGAACTAACACAAGAACATGGCCTTCATCTACTTTGAACAGCAATGACTTGATGCATTTATTTTCAGCAACATTCAAGAATGATGCAACTTGTTCAATCGTTTTAACATTTTCAGTCTTCACTTTTTCTAACACACCATGAGGCTTGTCCTCTTTCTCATAGGAAGTGATAACTGGCGCCATTTCAATATTAGCCGCATAACTAGATTCCGTAGAATAAGCGATTGTATCTTCTCCAACTTCAGAAAGAGCCATGAATTCATGCGTATCTTTACCACCCATCGCTCCGCTGTCAGCGATAACTGCACGGAAATTCAAACCGCATCTTTCAAAAATATTGCAATATGCTTGGAAGATAGCATCATATACTTCACCTAAGCTTTCATGAGAGCTATGGAAAGAGTAAGCATCCTTCATGATGAACTCACGTCCGCGTAAAATCCCAAATCTAGGGCGTTTTTCATCTCTGAACTTTGTTTGAATTTGATAAAGAGATAGTGGCAAACGTTTGTAGGACTTAATTTCATCTCTAATTAGGCTAGTGATTACTTCCTCATGTGTTGCACCAAGCGCAAACTCCCGATCATTACGGTCATTCAAACGCATTAATTCTGGTCCGTATGAATACCATCTGCCAGACTCCTGCCATAGCTCCGCTTGCTGCAAAGCAGGCATTAGAAGTTCTACAGAGCCAGAGTTGTCCATTTCCTCACGGATAATATGCTCTATTTTTTTAAGTACTTTATTAGCCAATGGAAGATAGGAGTAAATTCCGCTCGCGTTTTGTCTAATATAACCTGCGCGCAAAAGTAGCTGATGGCTTTTGATTTCTGCATCTGCTGGAACTTCCCTTAAGGTCGGGATTAACATTTTACTTTGTTTCATTATTAGCACCTCTATTTAAATTTTACAAACAGGCCATGAAGGAAGGTGAGGTCCACGTTCTCCTCACCCATTCAGTCCTTTAAAAATAATTATTTATTTAAGAAAGAAACGTTGAATATCGTTCCAAGTAACAACAATCATCAACAGCATCAGCAATGCAAAGCCAATAAAGTGGACAATTCCTTCCTTATGCCTATCGATTGGCTTCCCTCTAATTGCCTCAATCGCAAAGAAGATCAATCTTCCGCCGTCAAGAGCCGGCAGTGGCAATAAGTTCATAATTCCAAGGTTAATACTAAGTATAGCAGCCCATCTCATCAGCGAATAAATGCCTGATTGCGCAACTGTGTCCGTTGATTTATAAATGCCGACAGGTCCACTCAATGCATCTATAGAAAATTGCCCTGTTACCAGTTTTCCAACTGCACCGATAATGGTCTTTGTCCAAGTATAAGTTTCAGTAACACCATACTGGAATGCTTTTAACGGCGATTTTTCCATTGGGCTGTATACACCAACAAGTCCAATCTTTTCTCCGTCTTCCACTTCTGTTTCTTTAGGAGTTACATCAACAGTCATTTCTTTCCCATCACGGACTAGTAGAAATTCTAGCTCTTCACCCGGGCTTTTTTGGATGATTGACACTACATCATTCCAAGTAGAAACCGATTGACCATCAATACTTAGAACAGTATCACCTTCTTTTAAGCCAGCACTTATTGCTACACCATCATCCGTTAATTTCCCTAGCTGAGGTTCATTAGATGGCATGCCTTGTGTTAGTGCAATGATGACAAACACGACGAATGCTAGAACAAAGTTCATCATTGGTCCAGCGAATATTGCTATCGTACGCTGCCATAACGTTTTGCTATTAAACTGACGATCGTATGGAGCGATTTGTGTTTCAATACCATTTTCGATAATAACCGCTTCTCTGTTTATCTGAAACACTTGCAGTTCTTCATTAATGTCGTCTTCTGCATATCCTTTCACTACTAATTCATGATCTAGATCTGCAGCTTCTACATTAATTATTCTAGCATCTGGATACTTTTCTTTATTGTTGAGAATAAGCTTTTCAACTTTTCCATCTTTGCCAAAAAGCAGTCCAATCCGATGTCCTGCTTTAATCTCAATCATTTCAGCGTCTTCTCCCGCCATGCGTACAAATCCGCCTAATGGAAGAAGACGAATAGTATACGTGGTTTCTCCTCTTTTCTGAGAAAAGACTTTCGGACCGAATCCTATTGCAAATTCCCGACAGAGAATGCCAGCCCTTTTTGCAAACACGAAGTGCCCTAATTCATGAAAAAACACTAACGCACCGAAAATGATAATAAAAGCAACTACTGTATACAATATATAACCACCTTTTTATAGAAGTGTGCTTGCAATTTTTCTCGTTTCTTGATCAACCTCTTGTATAATAGCAAGGCTTGGATTTGTAATAGAACGATGATTATTCAACGCGCTTTCGATCAGCTCCTCAATTTGCAGGAAGCTGATTTCCCCTTTCAAGAACCTGGAAACAGCCACTTCATTGGCAGCATTAAGGACAGTCGGCAGCGTACCGCCAGCTTTTCCCGCTTCTATGGCAAAATGCAGGCAACGGAAGCGCTCAAGATCCATTTCTTGAAAATGCAGCTTCCCGATTTTCGCCAAATTCAAGCGTTCTGATGACTGAAGAGGCAGCCTATCCGGATATGTCAGTGCATACTGAATCGGCACCTTCATATCTGGTGTGCCAAGCTGTGCGATAACACTGCTGTCATGGAACTCAACCATTGAGTGGATGATGCTTTCCTTATGTAATAAGACATCAATTTTATCATAAGGCAATCCAAATAACCAAAATGCCTCAATAACTTCCAACCCTTTGTTCATCATTGTTGCTGAATCAATCGTAATTTTGGCACCCATTGACCAGTTTGGATGCTTTAATGCATCCTCCACTGTTACATGCTTTAAATCATCTCTGGACAAATCACGAAAGCTTCCGCCAGACGCTGTAATAATTAATCTGTCAATATTCTTTTCTCTTTCACCTTGTAAGCATTGATAAATAGCTGAATGCTCACTGTCAACAGGCAGGATGGAAACATTATTCTTTTTCGCTGCTTCCATTACCAAATGACCTGCAGTCACCAATGTTTCCTTATTAGCAATGGCAATTGTTTTTCTAGCTTCAATCGCTTGCAAAGTAGGATACAGGCCAACACTACCTAATACAGCATTGACGAGTACTTCTGCTTTATCAAATACAGCAACCTCGACCAAACCTTCTTGGCCAAACATTATTTTTGTATTTGGAAATTCAGCTTTTAATGTATCACAATCTTTCTTTTCATAAACCGATACAAGAGAAGGCTTGAATTCTGCAATAATCTTTCTTGTCAGCTCCAAATTTTTGCCTGATGAAAAGGCAACAAGCTTAAAGCTTTCCGGATGCTCTCTTATAACATCCAATGTTTGTGTCCCAACCGAACCGGTTGCTCCCAATAAACTTATATGTTTCATTGTCTCACTCCCAGACCATGTTGCATTTCTTTTTTCATTTGTTATTTGTATACATTGTTAAATAAAAGCAATCTTCCAAGATTATTCGATTATAGCTTACCTAGCATGTCTAAAATAAAATACAGCAATGGCCATACAAACAATAAACTGTCGAATCGATCTAAAATACCACCGTGTCCAGGCAGGATTCTCCCAGAATCTTTCACACCGTAATGGCGTTTCAACGCAGACTCTGCCAAATCACCAATTTGTCCAAAAATAGACAAGATAATCGTGATTAAAGGTATTATAGACCATTCTATGTAGCCGAACACATAAAATAGAACCGCAACGACTACAGCACATACAATGCCCCCAACAAAACCTTCAACTGTTTTATTTGGACTGATTTCCGGCCACAACTTTCTTTTGCCGAAAGCTCGTCCAATGAAATAGGCACCTGAATCTGTAGCCCAAATAATAAATAAGGAGTAAACAAGCATTGTCAGGTCATTATTGCTAATCTGTACAAAGAAATGAAAGCCCACGCCTATATACAGAACGGAAAGGACAGAAAAGCCGACGTCGTCAAATGTAAACTTGTTTTTAGATGCGACCATATAGCTTAAATAAAGGAGGATTGCAAGCAATCCGATTTCTATTTTGGACAAGTTCCATTCAGCGAGAAAACCGATGTACTCATCTGGAAGAATAAATATCCATGTTACAAGCAAGGAAAGCATGCCGCTAAATGACCATAAGTGCAGTTTTCTCATTTTCAGCAGCTCATATAAAGCGATGGCGCCAATTAAAAATGTGAACAGCACTAAAGGCATATCACCAAGCAAGATAAACAGGATAAACACAGCTGCTGCAAGTACTCCTGTTATAGTTCTCTGTTTCATACATTCACAACCCTTATTAGACTCCTCCAAAACGCCGTTGGCGATTTTGGAATACTTCGATTGCTTCGATTAAATGCTCTTCTTTAAAATCTGGCCAGAGAACATCTGTAAACCAAAGCTCTGTATAGGCAAGCTGCCACAACATAAAATTACTTATCCGGATTTCACCGCTTGTACGAATGAGCAAGTCTGGATCATTTAATCCGTCAGTCATCAAGTAAGATGAAAATACTTCCTCTGTAATTCCATTTGCATCAAGCTCTCCGGTTTGGCTATCCTTAACGATGTTGCTAACTGCTTGCAGAATTTCTGATCTGCTTCCATAATTCAAAGCAAAATTCAAGTTCAAGCCAGTATTATTTTTTGTTTTTTCCACCGCATTATCCAAAGCTTTTAAGGTATGTTCCGGAAGCTTTTCTGTATAGCCAATTGCCGTTACACGAACATTCTTCTCCATTAGCTCTGGCAAGAAGGTGCTTAAGAATTGCTCTGGCAGTGACATTATATAATCAACTTCCGTTTTTGGCCGTTTCCAATTCTCAGTAGAAAAGGCATATAGGGTCAAAACTTTTATTCCCAATTCATCGGCCATCTTTGTAATACGTTTTACACATTTCATTCCTTCATGATGGCCAGCTATTCTTGGCAGCTTTCTTTTCTTTGCCCATCTGCCATTACCATCCATAATAATGGCGACATGCTCCGGAATTTTCTGCTGCTTCACATTGCTTATTTGGTCTTGGAGAGTTTTAGTAGTGGTCCCCGTTTTCCATAACCTTAATTTGTTAAACATACTATTGTTCCTCCAAAGTAGATCCTCTCACATCATCTATATCCTTCATTACATTCTGTTCTTATATAATTAACTAAATAAACATCAAAATTACCTGTAAATGCAAGCAAAAGTGAGGGCAGGCTTACATGTTCCCTTTATATCTTAAAGGAAACTAGTCTTCATAAGCAACCAAAAATAAAAATAGCCGATGATAATGCGAAAAAACCCCCTAATAATAGAGGGTTTCAGACTTTACTTTTGATCCCATCTCCTGTTCCAGACCATTTATATTAACTATTAAATGTCCTGTTGGCATGGCTGATGGCAGCACCTAGCCTTAAGCATTAACCAGCAAGGCATTGATGGTAAAGGTCAGTCATCTTCGTATCGGCATTTATGTTTTTGCAAACAGCAGTCAACAATTATACCTCTAAAATTTCTTTTTCTTTTTCTTTAGTCAATGCATCAACTTTACTGATATATTCATCTGTTAACTTTTGAATGTCATCACTGAAACCGCGAAGTGCATCTTCCGTTATGTCACCATTCTTTTCAAGCTTCTTCAAGTCATCATTTCCGTCTCTGCGGATGTTGCGGATAGCAATTTTTGCATCTTCAGATTCTTTTTTGACGTTTTTCACAAGCTCTTTACGGCGTTCTTCTGTCAGCATTGGGATAGTCAAGCGAATGATGTTACCGTCATTCGTTGGATTTAAACCAATATCAGACTTCAAGATGGCTTTTTCAATATCACCTAAAATGGACTTATCATATGGTTGAATTACAAGAAGTCTTGCTTCAGGCACGCTGATTCCAGCCACTTGGTTTACTGGTGTTGGAGCACCATAATAATCTACAGAAATTCTGTCAAGAAGGGCAGCATTAGCTCTTCCTGCACGGATACTTGCAAGCTCACGAGAATAGCTTTGAATTGCTTTATCCATTCTTTCCTTTGTACTTGAAATAACTTGTTTCGGCATTATTTTTTCCCCCTTACTAATGTTCCTATTTTTTCACCCATAACTGCTCTTTTAATATTTCCTTGATCCGTGATAGAAAATACGATTAGTGGAATATCATTATCCATACATAGGGATGATGCGGTTGAATCCATTACAGCAAGTCCATCCTTAATCACATCAAAATATGTCAGCTCATCATACTTTGTTGCCTCTTTGTCTACTCTTGGATCTGCTGAGTAAACACCATCTACATTGTTTTTCGCCATCAAGATAACTTCTGCTTCGATTTCTGCAGCTCTTAAAGCAGCAGTAGTATCAGTTGAGAAGTATGGATTTCCCGTACCTGCCGCAAAAATCACGACACGTTTTTTCTCAAGGTGACGAATGGCACGTCTTCTGATGTATGGTTCAGCTATTTGTCTCATATCAATTGATGTCTGCACACGTGTTTCAATGCCCATTTGTTCTAAACTGTCCTGCAGGGCTAAAGAGTTCATGATAGTGGCAAGCATGCCCATATAATCAGCATTTGCTCTGTCCATGCCCATTTCCTCACCGATTTTACCTCTCCAGATATTACCGCCGCCAACAACTACTGCTGCTTCCACACCTAGTTCAGCAATTTCTTTTACTTGCTCTGCTACATCTTTGATAACTGTAGGATTAATACCAAAGCCTGCTTCTCCAGCTAATGCTTCCCCACTCAATTTTAGAACAACACGTTTATATTTTGGATTACTCATGGAAACCTCCGTATGTATTAAATGTCTTTAAAAATAGGGAACACAATGTGCTCCCCTTCTTAAACTTGTCGAAACACTCTCAATAGCCATTCCATGCTGCAGAGCATTAATGCTTGCAGGGGTTTTGATTAAGAGCGCATTCAATCAAATAACCATTTCATGAATGATTCACGTTATAAGGAACACAGATGTGTTCCTATATTGAAGTCGACAATATTATTTTTTGTTTACTTGGTTCATTACTTCTTCAGCAAAGTTATCTTCACGTTTTTCGATTCCTTCTCCTACTTCGTAGCGAACGAATTCACGTAAAGTTGCACCTTTAGATTCAACGAATTGACGAACCTTTTGGTCAGGATTTTTAACGAAAGTTTGGTCAAGAACACAAACATCTTCGAAGTATTTGCCAAGGCGGCCTTCAACCATTTTCGCAACGATGTTTTCAGGTTTTCCTTCGTTAAGTGCTTGTTGTGTTAATACTTCTCTTTCGTGCTCTACTTCTTCTTGAGAAACTTGGTCACGAGAAACGTATTTAGGGTTAAGTGCAGCGATATGCATAGCAATATCTTTAGCAGCAGCGTCATCAGTAGATCCTTCCAATACTGTTAGAACACCAATGCGTCCGCCCATGTGAAGGTAAGCACCGAAAGCATCGCTATCTGTTTTTGATTTGATTTCAAAACGACGCAATGAAAGTTTTTCACCAATTTTAGCCATAGCAGTATTGATGTGTGCTTCTACAGTTGTTCCTTCTGTAATATGTTGAGCAGTAGCTTCTTCTACAGTAGCAGGTTTGTTGCTTAGAAGATGTGCTGCAAGTTCTTTAACAAGTACTTGGAAACCTTCGTTTTTAGCAACAAAGTCTGTTTCTGAGTTAACTTCAAGGATTACTGCTTCGTTACCTTCTACAGCGATGTAAGTAGTACCTTCTGCAGCAATACGGTCTGCTTTTTTAGCAGCGCTAGCGATACCTTTTTCACGTAGGAAATCGATCGCTTTTTCGATATCACCGTTTGTTTCAGTTAGTGCTTTTTTACAATCCATCATTCCAGCACCAGTTTTTTCACGAAGTTCTTTAACCATTTGAGCTGTTACAGCCATGTTTGTTTCCTCCTTGTAATATCCGTATGTACGTATACTTATTGTTTGTCCATTTATTATTGCTTTTAAGCAATTCTCTTTAAAAAAAGGTGATAAGAGGGCTGCTCTTTATCACCTTTTCCACAAGTCCCTAAACTAGAGTGTCTAGCAAAAGACTACTAGGTTGATAAAAACCACGGTGTGATCTCTATGCTCTGTTCGTTTTTGTAGCAGACACAGTTATTTTGACTTAAGCAGTTGTTACTTCTTCGCCTTGTTTAGCTTCAAGAATAGCATCTGCCATTTTTGCAGTTAATAGTTTCACAGCACGGATTGCGTCGTCGTTCGCAGGAATAACAACATCAATTTCGTCTGGATCACAGTTTGTATCAACAATTCCAACGATTGGAATATTCAATTTATGCGCTTCAGCAACTGCAATGCGCTCTTTGCGTGGATCTACAATGAACAATGCATCTGGCATTTTTTTCATTTCTTTGATTCCGCCCAAGAATTTTTCCAAGCGCTCAAGCTCTTTGTTCAATTGAACTACTTCTTTTTTAGGAAGTACTTCAAAAGTACCGTCTTCAGACATTCTTTCGATATCTTTCAAACGAGCAATACGTTTTTGGATTGTTTCAAAGTTTGTTAAAGTTCCACCCAACCAGCGTTGGTTAACATAGTATTGACCAGAACGGATAGCTTCTTCTTTAACTGAATCTTGTGCTTGTTTTTTAGTTCCTACGAAAAGAACAGTTCCGCCGTTACCAGCAAGTTCTTTCACATAGTTGTAAGCTTCTTCAACCTTTTTAACTGTTTTTTGAAGGTCGATGATGTAGATACCGTTACGCTCCGTGAAAATGAATTTTTTCATTTTTGGGTTCCAACGGCGAGTCTGGTGACCGAAGTGTACACCAGCTTCAAGCAATTGTTTCATTGAGATTACTGACATGTTTGTTCCTCCTAGTGGTTTTGTTTTCCTCCGCTTTTTTCATATTCAATCAAAACTGTAGCAATACAGCACCAATGATTAAATCCAAAAGCGTGTGTATTAACACCGTTTTTTAATATAGCATATGTATGATAGACAATCAAGCTATTCGTGATTATTTTGTCTAAATTTCAACAATAATTCTATTTCTGTCTTCCCTTTGTTCAATTGTTTAGCAATTTCTTCAATCGTTTTACCTTGCTCCTCAAGCTCTGTCACTACCTCAAGCAGAGTCTTTTCCTTTTCCTCTGGCTCTTCTTCTTTTTCGACAATTGCTTCTGCAACATTCTCTTCTTGAACAGCCTTTTCTTTGTTATCTTCCTCTGGAATTTGCGGCAAGATTAAATCCAGCAGCTCTTCTACATCATCATTTCCTGTAGATTTCTCAAAGGTTTGATAGGATTTGGCCGCTGCTTTATATGTATTGATCATTGGTATTGGTTTCGGTTCATTAACTTCTAATGTGCTTCGCGGCTCTTCCTTTTTGCTTTCCTCTAGATTACTATCAAGCCTTTGAACTCTATCAAGAAACAATTCATTTTCCTCTTTTATTTCCGCAATAAAGCTCGAAACGATTTCTTCCATTTCTTCTAGAGCCTTTTCCTGACGACTTTCAAATGCTGCTAGCCTGTTTTGTCTTATAAACAGCAACGCAATGCATAGCAATGCCAAAATATTTAACGCAATACTAAAAACAAGCAGAAAATTCACCATTGTTTTTACCTCAATCTATCCACTATAGTCAATAACATTTCCTTTATAAGGGTGTTCAGAAAGTAACAGCTCCTCATCTCTATTCTGTTTTCTCTTTCCTTGAGAATCGGAGCAGCTCTTTCCATCTTTGTGTCTATTACTGGAGATATTCCCTTTTTCTTCTCCTTTAATGACAGTTGTTCTTTTTTTTATTTCTTCTTGCAAGGTGGCTTGCAGGGCATGATTGTTCATCACTTGCCCGCGCTGATCCTGCTGATCCTGTAATTTCCCTGCGTCATATGTTCTCGGCAAGGCCACCTGCATTTCGATTGCTTTTAAACTCATATTCGAAGCCTCTATATTACCTTCTCTAAAGAATGTCTTAGTTTATAGATTGCCTTTGAGTGAATTTGGGAAATACGGGAAGTAGATAGGTTCATCACTTGGCCAATTTCAGTTAATGTCAGTTCTTCTTTATAAAATAAGCTAAGTACAAGCTGCTCTTTATCATTCAATGTTTCAATCATGGACGCCATTTCCTGAATCAATTCGTCTTTCATCACTTTCTCTTCCGGTATTTCCGTTTTATTGTCTCTAATTGCAAATGTTGGACCTTCCTTTTCGTCCGACTCATTCAGCTGCTCATCAATCGAAAGGACGTTGGCAAAAAAGTGCTCATTCATTGTTGAGTATACTTCGTCTGTGGATAAATCCAAGTCATCAGCAATTTCTTGAACTGTTACGTTTCTCATCATTTTCTGTTCAAGTTTTTCAATTGTTGCCTCAATTTTCTTTGTCTTTTCTCGAGTTCCTCTTGAAAGCCAGTCTTCCTTTCTCAAGCCGTCAATAATGCTGCCTCTAATGCGAAAAGACGCATATGTGTCAAATTTCAGGTCACGCTTCGGATCAAATCTTTCTAGTGCATCATAAAGTCCAATCATGCCTAAACTGTTCAACTCTTCTCTTGAGACGCTTTTAGGAAGACCTACAGAGATGCGCTGGACGTGAAAACTAACAAGCGGCATATACTTTTTTATTAACGTATTGCATGCATCTGTGTCCCTATTTGTGTTCCACATCTCCCATGCATTCTTCTCCTCTAATGTCGTCTCATTTGCCATAAACATCCTCCTCGAACAGCAATACTATTTATTAGTTATATTTATTTCTTTATTTTGAACTCTCTCGACCATATCCATACTAAAAACCTTCTTTATATATAAATAGAAGAGGTTTTATGCTTATCTCCTCTGTACTGAAGATAAAATCTGTTTTATATCATAATCACAAAACAAAATAGTGCTTTCCTACCCAATATGAGAAATGCACTATTCAATCCAATAAGACGCATATCCTATATTAGTTTTAAAGAAAACATCTAAATTAAAAGATGGAAACCTGTATATTCAATGGTTATACAGCTCTCCGCCTCTTAAACTTTACCACTGTCGAAATTTCTGCGGAATAGTACTTTAAACCTATTTTTGTTGCAAATTTACTATATGTAAAAATAAGGATGGTTTTTTTAGTCTTTTATAGTTCTTCAAGCCTATTTTATAGGCTTCCTAATTGAAAAAAGCCTGCACTTCATCAGTGTCAGACTTTACTATATTGTCCACCTTATGGGATATTTCAGATAAATCTTTATATAATATGTGTTCCTTTATTAACAGTACGTATCATCAGTTCATGTGTTGCTGGATTAAACTCGATTGTTCTCCCGCTGTTGCCGCCGACATCTTCTGCCCAAATTTTGATATTGAGTGTATTTAATGCCTTCTTGACCGCCTCGACATTGCGTGGACCAATTCTCATAACATCACTTGTTCCGCTAAATTGAAACATTTGTGCTCCACCGGCAATTTTTGCCTTTAAGGAAAACTTACTTGCCCCCAGTTCTCCTAACTTGTTTACTAGCTCCGTTATGGCTGTATCAGCAAATTTAGCAATATTGACAGGTCCACTCTTGCTTAATGATGAATCAGGAAGCATGATATGCGCTAAACCTGCAATAGACCTTCTCTCATCATATAAAACGATGCCAACACAAGATCCAAGCCCGGAAGTCCTTATTAACTCCGGTGCTTTGACTGTGTTCATATCCGCTATACCAACCTTCACGATAGTAGCTTGATCAATCATCGAGCTTCACTCCCAATGATTCAAACAATGTGTGAAAGGAATCAGGGTCTGGGAGCAGGAAAAAATGACCCTTAACCGTTTCAGAAAGTGATTTATCATCTTCATTGAGGGCAGTGTTGATGACAATAGCATAGTCGCTTACTTGTGATAATTCAATCAACCCATAGCTTACAATTGCTCCAACCATGTCAATTGCAAGTGCAGGAACAGATGGATATAGAGATAGATTAGTAAAATCCGACAATGCGGACAAATAAGACCCTGACAAAATATTGCCTAGCTCCTGTAAAGCAGATAAGGATAGCTCATCATATGGTTCGGACAATTGTGCTGTTTCGTCCCCTATCATGTCCCTGATAAAATTTGTTGCTTGTTCAATTGGGAGCATAAAGAACATACTGCCAGGCGCATCTCCTTCAATCCTAAGAAATACTCCTGCAGCAATATTGTCAGATCCTCCTGCCATATCCATCATTTCATCGAAAGACACTATTTCCACATTGGGAACTTTCATATCAATCTTTTTATTAAGAAGCTTGGAAAGAGCAGTAGCAGCATTGCCAGCACCAATATTTCCAATCTCCCGTAATATATCAAGATGAAGAGAAGTAATCTTATCTGTGAAGCCCATTAAAGTTCACTTCTAGCATATTTTTTTAACTCTTCTCGATCAAACACTCTTTCTAAGTTAACAAGAATAAGCAAACGCTTGTCTACCTTCACAACACCACTGATGTAATCAACTTCCTGGCCGCCAACCACTTCTGGAGCAGGCTCAAAATCACCAGAATCCACATCAACAACATCGTTTGCAGCGTCAACAATCAATCCGACTTCCATGTCCTCTATCGCAATGATAATAATACGTGTCTGATCAGTATGTGCTATTTCCTCCAGATCAAAGCGTCTGCGTAAATCAATGATTGGTGTTACGACACCGCGCAGGTTTATTACCCCTTTAACAAATGGAGCAATGTTAGGAATTCTCGTAATGTGCATGATTTTTTCAATTGATCTTACATCATTCACAGGAATCGCATACTCTTTTCCCTTCAGTTCGAAAATAATCAGTTTTACTTCTGTTGAAACCGATTCTACCATTTCATTCCTTCCTCTCTATCAACCAATCTTTGCATCAAATTTAACGGTTATTTAATCAAAGCGTTGCAATCAACGATTAAGGCTACTTGTCCATCTCCTAATATTGTTGCACCAGAAATAGCAAATGCATTTGCTAAATAGTTTCCAAGTGATTTCAATACGACTTCTTGCTGTCCAATAAAGGAATCAACAACAAATCCTGCGAGCTTTTCACCTTTTCTTACAATGACAACAGAATAGAACTCTTCTTCTTCTTTCGTTTCTGGAACCTCAAAGATATCCTTCAAGAATAGAAGTGGAACTACTTTGCCACGGAAATCAATTACCGTTTGGTTATGTGCTTGAAGCACATCCTGCTTATTAACGATTGCCGTTTCAATAATAGATGATAAAGGAATCGCATATTTTTCCTGCTGGATTTCCACAAGCATCACAGAAATGATAGAAAGTGTTAATGGCAACTGGATAGAGAATAAGGAACCTTTTCCTTCCTGTGATTCAATCGTTATTGTTCCGCCAAGTGATTCAATCGTGCTTTTTACAACATCAAGACCTACACCGCGACCAGAAATATCGGAAATTTTATCTGCTGTTGAGAAGCCAGATGCCAGAATTAACTCTGCAATCTGTGAATCAGTCAAGCTATTAGCTGTTTCTTGTGTGATAATCCCTTTGCTTAATGCCTTTTGAAGTACTTTTTCTTTATTGATTCCAGCACCGTCGTCCTCAAGTTCAATAAACACATGGTTTCCACTATGATAAGCTCTGAGTACTACTGTTCCTTCTTCATTTTTACCATTAGCTCTTCTAACCTCTGGAGACTCCACTCCATGGTCCAAAGCATTTCTTATAAGATGGACAAGAGGATCACCGATTTCATCAATTACTGTTCTGTCCAATTCTGTTTCCGCGCCAATAATCTCAAGATTGATTTTTTTGTTCAAATCCCTTGCTAGCTGTCTTACCATACGAGGGAATCGATTAAATACAGTCTCAACAGGCACCATTCTCATATTTAAAATAATGTTTTGAAGGTCACCAGTGATTCTTGACATTCTTTCGACCGTTTCATGGAGCTCTTGAACCTGAAGATCTTGTGAGATTTGATCTAATCTTCCTCTGTCAATGACTAGCTCCTCAAACAGGTTCATTAAAATATCAAGACGTTCAATGTTAACTCTGATTGTTTTGCTTGATTGCTTCGCCACAACTGCAGGCTTTTCCTCTTCTTTTTTCGGTGCTGCAGCAGGTTGAACAGGTACTGAGCTTTCTTGAGCTTGTGGAGCAGCTTCCTCTTCCGCCACTTCCTCTACACTCAACTCAGAAGCAGAGAAACTATTTACATTTACTTTTTCTACTTCAGATACCTTCATAATTTTCGCTTCAATCGTACTAGGCTCTTCCTTAGAAATAATTGTAACCATGAAAGAATACTCGAACTTTTCTTCTTCCAATTCCTCAACAGGAGGATTTGATTTAATGACTTCACCTAATGATTCCAATGCTTCAAAAATCATAAATACCCTTGCTGCTTTTAGCAGACAGTTTTGACTTAACGAAATCTCAATTTCATATGTGTTGAAGCCTTGTTCTTTTGATTGCTGCATAACAGTGATTTCGAATTCATCATAGCTGCTTCCAGGTAGTGATACTTCACCTACAGCAGTTGCCGTTTGATTTGCAGCTGTGTCAACAAATGCTTCACCGCTTTCAATTGCTACTAGCTTTTTCACTACATCCTCTACATTTCTTTTTCCGTCACCACCGCTTGCAATCGATTCTACCATTGCTTCTAGGTCATCTACTGCAAGGAAGATAACATCTAATACTTCAGGTGTAACAGAAATTTTCTCGTTTCTAATTGCATCAAGAACATTCTCCATTTGGTGGGTAAGGCTCGCAAGATCTTCGTATCCCATTGTCGCAGACATACCTTTTAATGTATGAGCAGAACGGAATATCTCGTTAACAATTTGCAGGTTTTCTGGATTTTTTTCTAATTCCAATAATTGTTCGTTACATGTTTGCAAATGCTCCTTGCTTTCTTCAATAAAAACTTCTAAATACTGGCTCATCTCCATAAATTTTACACCCCTTGGCGTTTATACATACTTCATTATTGTTTGTGCAATATTTTCTACATTTTGGACTTCATCTACATAGTTTGTCGCGATGGCAGCCTTTGGCATTCCAAAAACGATGGACGTTTCCTTCGATTCTGCAATGGACTTGACTCGTCCAGAGTTTACAAGCTTGATAAGCCCATTCGTTCCGTCTGAACCCATTCCGGTCATTATAACCGCAAGCTTGTCATAGTTATTTAATTCACTTGCCGACTCAAACATAACATCCACGCTTGGTCTATGACCATTTACAGGGGTCGATTGGTCTAGTTCGATCACAAGGCTGTTCCCTGAGGATTTCACTCTCAAGTGATATCCCCCTGGAGCAATATATGCTATCCCTTTTTGTATCGATTCCCCGTCTTCCGCTTCCTTAACTGTTATCTCTGAAAGAGTGTTAAGCCTGTTAGCAAGTGACTGAGTAAAGCCTGCTGGCATATGCTGAACAATTAAAATCGGTGCATTAATACTTGCAGGCAATTTTGTGATGACATGCTGTAATGCTCTTGGCCCGCCTGTTGAAGTTCCTAAGACGATAAGTTTACTTGAGGCGGGATTCCATTTTGAATCTACTGTTTTTACTGTTTTTTCTTCTTTTGGTTCTATTTTACTATAACCAACTCTGTTACTAATAGGTTTTTTTTCCTGTATAGGAGAAATCAACAGTTTAGACAGCTTTACCTTACTTGCTGAAACTACTTTTTCGATTAATTCATCCTTAACCTTATATAAATCAAGAGATATCGCTCCAGATGGCTTAGCGATAAAATCAATGGCACCGATTTGCATAGCCTGAATCGTATTCTCTGCTCCTACCTTCGTTGTGCTCGAAAGCATGATAACAGGGACTGGACAATCCTTCATAATTCGTTCCAATGCACTAATGCCATCCATAATTGGCATCTCAACATCCATCGTTACTACATCGGGTTTAAGTTCCTTGATTTTTTTTAATGCATCTTGTCCATTTCTGGCAGTGCCTACGACTGACATGCGTGAGTCTTCTGTAAGAAAATCAGTTATAAGTTTACGCATAAAAGCCGAATCGTCGACAATCAAGATTTTTATTTTTCCCACGACAACTCCACTACCTTTCAAACAGCAGCCTCTTCAATTTTGCCATAAACGGCTTTTTGTTTTCTTGAGGATCTGCAAACTCTTGTTTACAGTATCTATCGGCTATTTCTGTCAAAGCTTTAGAGGCTTGAGAATTTTCATTAAAAATAATGAATGGAACTTGTTTCCTTACTGCTTTTGCAACATTCTGATCGTCTGGTATTGCGCCAAGATTTATAATATCCCGCTCCAAAAATCGGCCCACTACATTTTTTAATTTCTGGTAGGTTTCTTTGCCATCAAGGATACTAATTGTTCTATTTACAACAACGTAAAAAGGGATATCATCTTTTTGCAGGTGAATAAACTTCATTGCAGCGTAAGCATCTGTTATAGAAGTAGGCTCAGGGGTAGTTAACACAATCACATCATCGACAGATAGGATGAAATGAAGGGTATCAGTACTTATGCCCGCCCCCATATCAAATAATATATAGTCATAATTGCTAAGATGGCTTTCAAATTCCTGAAAAAATCTTGCAAGCTGGTCTTCCCCCATATCAAGAAAATCAGTTAGGCCTGAACCTCCTGCAATAAAGTCAATTCCTCCTGCACCAGTATGGATAATGTCGGAAAAAGATGCATTATTTTTAAAATAATCAACAATAGAATAGGATGGCTGTGACCCCATTAATATATCAACATTACCCATTCCAATATCCATGTCTATTAAAAGAACAGAAAAGCCTTTCAATTTCAGCGATAAAGAGAAATTTAACGAGAAATTTGATTTCCCAACTCCTCCCTTTCCGCTAACTACGGCTAATGTTCTTTGCTTTTTGGGGTTTTGAAACTGTTCAAATCTTTTTCTCAGCATTGCCGCCTGATCTGTCATATTAATCGACCTCTATCATCCTTTTTGCTATTTGTCGGGGATCTGCTGGCATTATATCGTCAGGAACATTTTGTCCTGTAGTCACATAAGCCACACCCTTTTGATATTTGACCACAAGATTGATCATTGCTCCAAATGTTGAAGTTTCATCTAATTTTGTAAATATAAACTGATCAATATGAATCGAAGAAAATTGCTGATAAATTTCTTCCATGTCTGTTTGTTTAGCAGTCAGTGATAAAACAAGCAATGTTTCCATATCACTATTATAATCGACCACTTCTTTCAAATCTTGAACATATTGTTGGTTGCGGAAGTTTCTTCCAGCAGTATCCACAAGAATAATATCGCAATCTGCCAGGCTTTTTGTTGCTTTATCGAAATCCTCCAAGTTATAACAAACCTCGATTGGAACATTTAAAATTGTGGCGTATGTTTTCAACTGATCAATGGCGGCGATACGGTATGTATCTGTAGTAATAAATCCTATCTTTTTCTTATGCTTCATCATAAACTCTGCTGCCATTTTAGCTAATGTCGTTGTTTTTCCGACACCAGTTGGCCCAATTACGTTGATGAATTTCTTTTTAAGCGTAAGCTCCCCAAAATTATATTGCTTCATTTCTTCATAAAGGAAGTCTTCAGCCCAGACGTAGACCTCTTCCACTGGGCTGTTTGCCCCTGCTAAATACCATCTTTCTAAAAGCTTTGCTGTAAGTCTTGACTGAATATCTACTTCAAGGTCCTGACGCACTAAACTATCTATTACTGTTTGCAGCTGGATTGGCAGCTCCATTTGTAACTTACCGCTTTCAGACATTTTTTGGATATGTTGATTCATGCGCGCAAGCTGCTTCATGATTTCTTCGTTTGCAGGAACAGGAGACTTATGGAGCTCCTTCATTACTTCAAGATCAAGATTACGCTCTACTTTCGGCAATAGCTTTGGTGCTGGTATTGGCGCGGGCATCGGCTTTTCTTGTGGTGGTCTTGAAGTGTTCAAATCAGGATCTATTGCTGCAAGCACTTCAATATTTCTTTTTTTGAACATTCCTAAGAAGCCGCCGGTATAAACGATTTTTGATTGTAAAATCACCGCATTATTACCTAATTCTGCCCTAACTTGCTTCATTGCCTCTGGCATGCTAGCGGCAATATATTTTTTTATTTTCATTCTATTGTCACCACCCCAACACTTTGAACTTCCACATTAGATTCTAACTCGTTATAAGACAGTATCGGTACCTGTGGGAAGTATCTCTCTGTCAACTGACGGACATACATGCGGACAGCTGGAGAACAAAGAATAATTGGCATTTGTTCCATTATGGACTGCTGTTCAACTTGCCCTGCAACAGCCTCAAGGATTGCTTGGGACACACTTGGATCTAATGCTAAATAATTGCCGTGCTCTGTCTGCTGGATATTGTCTGCAATTAACTTTTCAACTTTTCCTGATAATGTGATTACCTTCAATATATCTGTCGTGCTTGTATACTGATTCGTGATTTGACGAGCTAATGCTTGTCTTACATATTCAGCAAGCAAATCTGTATCACTTGACATTTTTCCGTAATCTGCCAATGTCTCGAAGATAACAGGTAAGTTGCGAACAGACACATTCTCTTTTAATAGTTTAGCCAAAACCTTCTGAATATCTCCAATTGATAAAGGATTAGGTGTAACTTCCTCAACAAGAATTGGATAGGTTTCCTTCACATGGTCAACAAGCTGTTTTGTTTCTTGACGTCCTAAAAGCTCATGAGCATTTGATTTTATGACCTCCGTAATATGTGTGGAAACAACAGACGGAGGATCGACTACAGTGTAACCAAACATTTCTGCCTGTTCCTTAACCGTTTCCGTTATCCATTTTGCTGGAAGACCAAAGGATGGTTCAACGGTGTCGATACCTTTAATAGAATCATCATCAATTCCTGGGCTCATTGCTAAATAATGATCCAGCAAAAGTTCGCCTCTTGCCATTTCATTTCCCTTTATTTTTAAACGATATTCATTTGGCTGCAGCTGAATATTATCCCTGATGCGGACTACTGGAATGACAAGACCAAGCTCAATAGCCAACTGTCTTCTGATCATGACAACCCTGTCCAGAAGATCTCCTCCTTGGTTAGCATCTGCCAACGGAATCAAGCCATAACCAAATTCGAATTCTATCGGGTCCACATTCAGTAAGCTGACAACACTTTCTGGACTTTTGAGTTCGTTTGTTTGGATATCTTCTTCGATTTCCAACATTTCTTCCAAATCTTGTTTTGGTGCTTTTGAAAGAGCATAGCCTCCAAATGCAAGTAAACCAGCAATCGGAATTGTCAAAAGGTCATTTATTGGTGTAATCAAGCCAAGCACAAAAATCGTTCCACCTGCTACATATAGCATTTTCGGGTAAGATAGAAGCTGCTTCGTTAAATCAGAACCAAGGTTGCCGTCTGAAGCTGCTCTTGTTACAACAATCCCTGTAGCAGTCGATATTAATAATGCAGGTATTTGGCTGACGATTCCATCCCCAATAGACATAAGAGAAAAGTTTTGAGCTGCATCTGCTATCGGCATGTCGAGCTGAGTCATTCCGATAACAATACCAAATATCAAGTTAATAAATACGATAATAATCCCAGCAATGGCATCCCCTTTAACAAATTTACTGGCACCATCCATCGATCCATAAAAGTCTGCTTCTCTGCTGACTTTTTCCCTGCGGGTTCTCGCATCTGCTTCTGAGATGAGTCCAGCGTTCAAGTCTGCATCAATGGCCATTTGTTTCCCTGGCATCGCATCAAGCGTAAAACGAGCCGCAACTTCTGACACACGCTCAGACCCTTTTGTAATAACAATAAACTGTATAATAACCAAAATGGCAAATACAACTAATCCAACAACTAAATTTCCGCCAACCACAAATGTTCCAAATGTATGAACAACCCCGCCAGCTTCACCAGTGGACAGGATCGATCTTGTTGTGGAAACGTTCAGACCAAGACGGAACAATGTCATTAAAAGCAGCAAAGATGGAAAGATGGAAAATTCCAGCGCTTCACTCATGTTCATTGTCAATAATAATATTAATAATGCTAAAGAAATATTCAGCAGGATCAAGATACTTAGCAACCATGTAGGGAATGGAATAATAAGCATCGCTATGATTAGTATTACGCTGAATACGACTGTTAAATCTCTACCAGACATATTTTTCGCTCCTAACTAACAACCAAACATCTATTTTAAACAGGTGAATGTTATGAATGCTGTTTTTTTGTACGGTAAACATAGGCAAGTATTTCTGCAACTGTTTTAAAAAACTCTTCGGGAACTATATCCCCAACATCCACCTGACTGTAAAGCGCCCGTGCAAGGGGCCTGTTTTCCACTGTTATCACTTCATGCTCCTTGGCAATCAGCTTGATTTTCTGTGCCAGAAAATCAACGCCTTTTGCGACAACATATGGAGCATCATACTTATCTTCATCATATTTTAGGCAAATAGCATAGTGGGTCGGGTTCGTGATGACTACATCCGCGGTTGGCACATCCTGCATCATCCGGCGCATCGCCATTTCCCTCTGCCGTTGCTTAATCTTTGATTTAATTAATGGATCTCCTTCGACATTCTTATATTCATCCTTTATATCTTGTTTAGACATACGAATGTTTTTTTCATAATCATATTTCTGATATAAATAATCAAAAAGGGCTAAAAATAACAAGGCTCCTGAGCCAACCAGGCCCATTTGAACGGTTAATTTCGCGATTGTAATCAAGGCAGCTCCAATCGACTTCTGAGACAGAAGTAAGATTTGCTCGAGCTTGTTCCAAAGGATTGCAAATGTAACAATACCAATAACAGTTATCTTTAAGATGGATTTAAGCAGCTCTACAATTGATCTTATCGAGAACATCCTTTTCAATCCAGATAAGGGGTTTATTTTTTCCAATTTAAATTTTATTGGTTCTGTCGTAAAAAGCACTCCGACCTGTATATAGTTGGCAATAACGCCTGCTACCATTGCGGCTGCCAATATAGGACTCAAAATGATGGCCGTTTGCTTCAATATCTCAATGAAGATACTCTTAATATTATGTTCTGTCAGCTCCATTAGCATGAGATCATTTAAGGAAAAATTCATAAGGGAAACAATCCCTTTTAATATAGAACCACCTGCAAAGTTAAGAACCGCAAAAACTGCAATTAACACCAAAGCCGTATTGATATCCTGGCTTTTGGCGACCTGCCCCTTTTTCCGAGTATCTTGTTTCTTTTTTGGTGTTGCCTTTTCTGTTTTTTCCCCTGAAAAAAACTGTAAATCCAGTCTTAACAGCATGCTTAACCTCCCATCAATTTCATCATATCTCTCATTGTCGTCAATATTGTTGAAAACAGATTTGAAACAGATCCCATCAGAGTACCCATAACAACAACAAGCATAATGAGCCCGACTATTAACTTCACTGGCATCCCTACAACGAAAATATTTAATTGCGGTACAGTCCTAGCTACAATCCCTAATGCAACGTCTACTAAAAAGATGCTGCCGACGACAGGTATGGACATCTGGAAGGCAACCGCAAACATTAACGCAAGCGTTTTTGCTGCATATTTCATAATGTTTACGTCTCCAAAATCAACCCATGACTGTTCAAGCGGGATGAATTGATAACTGTAAAAAACTCCATCTAACAGCAAGTGATGCCCATTTATCGTCAATAAAAAAAAGAGAGCAATAATGTTTAAATACTGCCCTGTCAGCGGACTTTGAGCACCAGTTTGCGGGTCGATGACATTGGCGATGGCAAATCCCATCTGAAAGTCAATAAAGCCCCCGGCAATCTGAACGGCGGCAAATAGCATATATGCTAAAAAACCGATAAATAGCCCGACCATTGCTTCTTTTATAATTAAAAGATAATATGCCCCGTCCACCTCTAATTCAGGGGTTTCCATCCCAAAAAACATCATTAAAGAAAGAAAAAATGCAAAACCTACTTTATGACTTGTCGGTATCGTCCGATAAGAAAAGAGAGGGAGCATTATAAAAAAGGATGTAACCCTAACAAAAATCAGCAAAAAGGCCGGAAACTTTGGTAAAAAATCCTCCATAGTATCACCCTATAAACCTTGTCAGGTTTGAAAAGATATCACTTGTGTAGGATAAAACATGGCTTAGCATCCAAGCTCCAAAAAAGATAATTCCTAAAAGAACAGCAACAATTTTCGGCACGAATGCAAGCGTCTGCTCCTGAATTTGGGTTGTAGCCTGAAAGATACTAATTAACAGCCCAACAACAAGGGCAATTATAAGCAATGGGCCACTAACAACTAATACAGTAAGTACCCCTTTTTCCGCAACTGAAATAACCATTTCTTGTGACATGAAACATCACCCTTCTTAAAAGCTTTCTAATAAAGATTGAACTACCAAATACCACCCATCGACCATTACAAACAACAATATTTTAAATGGCAATGAGATCATAACAGGTGGTAGCATCATCATCCCCATGGACATTAGGATACTTGCAACGACCATATCGATGACCAAAAATGGGATAAATATCATAAAGCCGATTTGGAAGGCTGTTTTCAGTTCACTGATTGCATAGGCCGGAACCAATGTTGTTAATGGGATGTCTTGAATAGACTTAGGAGTTTCCGCTCCTGAATAATTCAAAAACAAAGCCAAATCCTTTTGCCTTGTATGTTTACTCATATATTCCTTAAAGGGGACTGCTGCATTTTCATACGCTTGGTCCAGACTTATTTCCTCATTAAATAATGGGGTCAATGCTGTTTTATTTACCTCTTGAAATGTTGGTGCCATAATAAAAAATGTCATAAATAAGGACAGTCCGATAATAACTTGGTTTGGCGGCATTTGTTGTGTCGCAAGCGCCGTTCTGACAAAGGAAAGAACAATGACGATTCTCGTAAAGCTTGTCATCAATATCAGGATGCTTGGAGCTAAAGAAAGGACAGTCAATAGCAATAACAACTGCACAGAAGTCGAAACATTTTCTGGTGCACTGTCATTAAAAAGCTGCATAAACTCATTCATCTTTTTCTGAACCTCTCTTTTTCAATTCTTTCATGATTTCTTTTCGGCCGTTCGATACTTCTTGCAATTGCTTCTTTAAATGACTGGCGAAATCTTCCTTTTTGTGTTTCTGGTTAGGATAATTTTTTACGCCTTTCATAACCTTTGTCACAATATCGCTTGGCTGTATTAGCTGCTCCATCTTTTCGTTGTAGTCCTTAATGATGCTTGTATATTCCTCTTCCTCTTCAATCTCTTTAATAAGCTGAATATTTTCGCCAACCCCAACCACGAGCAAGCGCTTGCCTACTTTCACAATTTGAATAGATCGATTTGCACCTAATGCAGTTCCGCCTAAATTTTCAATTATTTGCGAGCTTTTATACACATGGTTTCGTTTATTAATAAAACGAAGTACAACATAAAGCAGGGCAATAACAAAAAGGGTAGCAAAAATCATTTTGAGAAAATCCCAAAATGTAAGTCCTACGTCTCCAGTTGCGGTCTGCGATGTTGAATCATTCGTTTCTGTGTTTGTTTCATTCTGATTTGTTGACTGCTCATCAGCAGTATTGTTTTTATCATCTGTTTGTTTTTCATTATTTTCATATGCTTCAAAGACACTATTATCAAGTTGTTCTGCATAGGCTTCATGATTAAAGCCTAGCAGAACAATTAAGAGTAGTGTGCATTTAATAAATAACTGTTTTGTATTCAATGATGACACCCTCTAATGTTTGTTTCTTATCCTAATGTTTTGCTGATTGCTTCAAGTACTCGATCAGCTTGGAATGGTTTTACAATGAAGTCTTTTGCTCCTGCTTGAATTGCATCAATAACCATTGCTTGCTGGCCCATTGCAGAACACATAATGATCTTAGCATTTGGATTAATCTTTTTGATTTCTTTTAATGCAGTAATACCATCCATTTCAGGCATTGTAATATCCATTGTTACAAGGTCTGGCTGTGTTTCTTTATATTTCTCAACAGCCTGTGCGCCGTCAGCAGCCTCTCCAACTACATCATATCCGTTTTTAGATAAGATATCTTTAATCATCATTCTCATAAATGCTGCATCGTCTACAATTAGTATTTTCTGTGCCATAAATCTCTACCCCCATAAAATATAAATAAGTTTATTTTAAATTGTTCAAGCGATCTGACTTACTAACAATATCCGTAACACGGACTCCAAAGTTTTCATCGATAACAACTACCTCACCTTGGGCAATAAGCCTGTTGTTAACAAGTATATCAACTGGTTCCCCTGCGAGCTTATCTAGCTCAATAATGGAACCTGAGCTTAGCTCAAGGATTTCCTTCACAGAACGCTTTGTTCTGCCAAGCTCCACTGTAACTTTTAAAGGAATATCCAACAGCATGTTCAAATTTCTTGATTCATTTTCTGTTGGTGTAAAAGTTTCGAAATTAGAGAAAACAGCTGGCTGTACATTTGGCTGTCCTACGCTGTAGTTTGAACCAAAATGCTGCGGCTGGCTTGGTGCTCTTTGCTGCTGTTGCTGTTCTACATATACAGGCTCTGGTACTGGCGCTGCGTATGTTTGTTGCTCGCGTGCAGGTGGTGCAGGTGGTGCAGGTCGCTGCATTTGCTGTGTTGGAGCAGGTGGTTCAACAGAATCGGCAGTAGGGTTCAACAAACTATCCACAAGGCTTTTTGCAAAATCAAGCTGTAAAAGCTGCATAATATTCGAATCAATCAAGTTTCCAATTTTCAATCGGAAGGAAATCTTGACAAAAATATCATGATCAGGAATTGTGTCTGCTCCTTCTCCATCTGATAAGTTTAAAATGTCTATAGCAGGCGGGGAAATATCCACCTTTTTGCTAAAGATAGTCGACATGGATGTTGCAGCAGAGCCCATCATTTGATTCATTGCTTCTTGTACTGCGCTTAACTGAATTTCATTAAGCATTTCTGGTGGACTTAAACCGTCTCCACCAAGCATTAAATCAGCAATGACAGCGGCATCTGATTGTTTTATAACTAAAAGATTCATACCAGAGAAGCCTTCTGTATAATTTACACTGATTGCCACATATGGATGTGGGAACTCTTCTGCTAAGTCTTTTTTCAGGACAATCGTAACATTTGGTGTCGTAATATCCACCTTTTGATTTAATAAGGTAGATAATGCTGTCGCAGAACTCCCAAACGAAATATTTCCTATTTCACCTAATGCATCTTCTTCTATTGATGTTAAATAATCCTCTACAGCCAGCTCTTCTTGCTGTTGTGGACTATCTCCTTTTAATAGAGCATCAATTTCATCTTGTGAAAGCATATCGTTACTCACCATCTTCTTTCCCCCTCTCTAAAGTCCCTAATACTTGAACTGCCACCTTCTTATTTACTTTACCAGGCTGTCCAATAAATTTAGGTATATCTCCAACTTTAATAGTCAAGGGTTGATCTATCGTTTGATTCATTTCAATAACATCCCCTATATCAAGCATCAAAAAATCTTGTATAGAAATATCGGATGTTCCTAATTCAGCAACAACAGAAACAATTGATTTTTGTATGTTATTTTGCAAAGCTTCGGCCACTTCAGGCACTGGTGCTTTCTTTTCTGTTTGCATCCAATAATGTCCAGAAAGCTTTGGAATAATTGGCTCTAATACAACATGAGGGATACAAATGTTAATCATTCCACTTGTGTCACCAATCGTTGTATTTAAGGATATAACCACCACTGTCTCGTTCGGTGAAACCATTTGTAAAAATTGCGGGTTCACTTCAAACTCTGACAGTGTCGGTTCAATTTCTACAATATCCTCGAGCGCTTCTCTTAAGTAATCAAAGGCCTGTTCAAACGTATTGGACATGATCTTTGATTCAATCTCCGTCAAGTTTTCCACTTTATTGACGCTTGTTCCTTTTCCGCCCATCATGCGATCCATCATGGCATAGGCGATATTCGGGTTTACTTCCATTAATATTCTTCCATCTAAAGGTGTGACTTCAAACACATTCAAAATCGTCATCTTTGGAATGGACCGAATAAATTCTTCATAAGGTATCTGGTCAGCGGATGTGACAGATATTTGTACTAATGTTCTCAACTGTGCGGAGAAGTATGTCGTCAAAAGCCTTGCGAAGTTTTCATGTATACGCGTTAAGCTTCTGATTTGATCTTTAGAAAAGCGCAAGGCTCTTCTAAAGTCATAGGATTTAACCTTTTTCTCTTGCTGCTCTTTTTTTAATTCATCTGCATCCATTTCACCTGATGATAAAGCGGATAATAATGCATCAATTTCATTTTGGGATAATATATCTCCTGACAAAAACTCTCACCTCAAATCTCTTTCATTCATCCAGTTTTTTATTGGAGAAGAGAATTGGTTATATATACTTGAACTACCTTTCCTTCTTGCATCAATTCATTAATTTTATCTTTCAAATCATTTTCTAACTTAACCTGACCTTCTTTACCTTGCATATCTTTTGGTGTTTTCTCAGACAGCTCTTGAATGATAATATTTTGAACTTGGAAAACACGTTTTTCTAGTTCTTCAGCGGCTTTTGTACTATCTGTTTGCACTTTAAAGGATATGCGAATGAAGTTATCAGTTGCTAAATTGGTTGTTAATTCAGGAATATCAATAGAAGCTTCCACTACTTCATCAATAGTTGGTTCCTTCTCTTCTTTATCACCTGAAAACTTCCAGATATAAATGAATGCTCCTGCTCCAACAAGAGCAATTGTTAGTATTAAAACTAACATAATAACAAGGACTTTATTGTTCTTCATCGTCTCTCTCTCCCAAGTTCGGTAATCCAAAAAGGTTAACAGATTGATAAAAAGCTCTCACTGACTTCACAACTTCATCTTCTTTTTCTTTTACAACATATTTCCTCCCATTCGACAACGTTATCGTTGTGTCTGGGAAGGATTCAATTGTCTCAATAAATAATGCATTAAGCCTGAAAGTCTTTCCATTTAGTCGAGTAACATTTATCACTGTTTTTCTCAGGAGAGTTCTGCTAGTTTACGCCTCTCCTGATCCTCCTTTTATTATCGTTTTAAGTTAACTAATTCTTGCAGGATTTCATCAGATGTAGTGATGATTTTTGTGTTAGATTGGAACCCTCTTTGTGCAACAATCATATCTGTAAATTCTTCTGATAAATCAACATTGGACATTTCCAAGTAACCACTGTTAATGCTTCCTGCTCCACCTTCATTTGCATTAGTTAAAGTAGCAGGACCAGAGTTCCCAGATACTTGGAACGTATTTCCGCCAGATTTTTGTAGGCCTTCTGGGTTAGAAAACTTAGCAAGCTGAATTTGGCCAGCATCTTGTGTTTCGCCGTTTTCATCCACATAAGAAATGCTTCCATCTGCACCAATACTGAAGGATTGAGCTGTTTCAGGAATTGTGCCCGCTCCAGCTAGTTTCATCCCACTTGATGTTACGATATTTCTGTTTGCATCAAAGTAGAAGTTTCCTGATCTAGTGTAGAAGTTAGAGCCTGCAGCATCTTGGACAACGAAATAACCGTCTCCTGAAATTGCTAAGTCAAGCGTTCTTCCAGTTGTCTGCATGCTTCCTTGTGTATGAATAGTATCTACAGAAGCAACCTGTGATCCAAGACCGACTTGCTTTGCGTTAATTCCTCCTGCAGTTGCTGTTGGAGCTGTAGCACCAGCAGATGTCTGGCTAATAAGATCGCTGAAAGTAGTTCTTCCTTTTTTAAAACCATAAGTATTAACGTTGGAAATATTGTTTCCGATAACATCAAGCTTAGTCTGGAAGTTTTTCATACCGCTGATTCCTGAATATAGTGAACGTAACATTTATAATTTTCCCCTTTCGTTTTGAGCTGCTTCTATCTTTCCACAGCCAGGCTTCCTTTACGGTCCAGCCTTTTCTCCCTAGTAATTGTATATTTTTTATTCATTCATAATTATTGTGCCATTTATATTAGTAAATATTTGTTCTGTTGCTTCTTTACGATCCATTGCCGTAATCACTGTATTGTTTTTTGCACTGACAATTAGAGCCGCATCCTGGAGCAAGACGAGTGATTCCTTAACTCCCATTTTTTTTGCTTGGTTTACTTTTTGTTCTATCTGCTTCCACTTCTCTTCATCAATCACAATCCCTCGCTGCTCAAGTCGTTGCGATGCGTGTTTTGAGATTGATAGTTTATCAAGTGTCTGGATTGAACTTTGTAAATGAGATGAAAATGAAGCGTTACTGCTGTTAGATTTGATATTCCTTATGCCATTATTGATTACGGCTTGTGATTTTAAAGAAGGATATATGGGTCTATCCATCTAATCACTTCCTATTCGATTTTCGTGATTTTCCCTGCATTTATCTGACTTTGCTGGTCATCATCTAATGTTAGCTGAATTTGGCCATTTTTTAATGAGACTGACTTAACGACACTGCTCATCTCTTCATTGTCTGCATTCAGATAGGAAACTGTTTTGCCGATTAAACGGCTGGCAGAAACCAAACTATTGTCATCAGATTCACTGTATACATTCGAAATGTTACCAGGGTTAACAACAGTGCCATCCTCAAGCGTAAATTCAACATCTGTTCCTTTATAAGCAATTGATGCAACTTTGCCTGTTCCAGATGTTATGGATGTTTCACCATTATCACCTGTTTCTGCTTTTGTCCATGCAACTTCCTTGCCGACAAATTGTCCGTAAGAAATTAAGTTTGATTGTGTTTGCAAAGAGATGAAATTACTCATCGTCGTGTTCATGTTTGTCATTTGCTCCAAGCTTGAAAATGTCGCCATTTGAGCTATAAAATCTTTATCTTCCATCGGGTTTGACGGATCCTGGTTTTGCAATTGTGTTATAAGGATTTTCAAGAATTCATCTTTGCCAAGACTTGAATTGCCCGTTTTTGCTGTCTGGTTTTGTAGTGTCGATAAATATAAGGAAGAATCATCGATAGTATTTGCCAAAGTCTAACTCCCCTTTCTTACTGTTCCGCTTGCAGAAGCTCTTCTAAGAAGCTTTTATCATCTTGCTCCTGCTCATTTCTGTTTTCCTCTTTTTCAGCAGGCCTGTGTTGCTGATGGTTTTCCTGCTGTTGCTGGTCTTTCGTTCCTTTTTCCTGTGAAGTTGGCACAAAATTAATTTCAATCTTATCAACATTAATATTTTGTGAGCTTAAGCCATGCTTTAAACTGTTTAAATGTGCATCAAGAGCATCCTTCGCCTGTGCGGTTGTCGTCATAATCTTGGCGACTAAATTTCCATCGGTTTGCAGTATCTCAATTCGTAATGAACCAAGATTTTCTGGTGCAAGCCTTAAAATCATCTTTTGGGTATTTCCTATTTTCGTGAACGAACTGCTTTTCAGGATATTCTCAAGCTGCTCTTCCAACTCACTTCCAGAAACGGAGTTACCTGTTGACTGCATCAATGTTAATGCTTCTGGTTTTCCAAAGGTACTGCTGGTTTGAAGCTGGCCTACAAAGGACGGCATCTTCCATTCTGATTTACTAGTGGTGTCTGCTTCCTTCGTTTCTGTCTTTGTCTCTGACACGGAGACTGCTTTACTTTCTGCCTTCTGCAATGTTCCTACAAGCAAGGGGTTCAACAGCCTTTTAGGCAGTGTATCCGTATTATCTTGCTTCTTAGAAAGTGTTTCGACCTTCTGAGCAATGGACTCAATCAATGTTTTCAAGCTGCCTGTTTGTCCATCCTCATCCATTACAGAAGCTTTTGCACCTTTTGCTCCCGTCATGTCAGTAGCTGCCTCTTTTTGTAAAATAGCTGCAGCTTCTAAAGAAGCAGTGGTGCTTGGAGACTGACCATCTACTGCTTGCATGATTGTTGTAAATAGCTTGGACAAGCTTTGCATAACATCAGTAAGCTGCTTACTGAATTTAAAATCCGGATTTTGGCCTGCAACCTGTTCAATTGCTTTCAGCTGATTTAAAACCTCTGGAAGATTCGTTTTTGAAAACATATCATCTGAGACATTTGTAAAATTCATCCCATTCATTAATTCCATCAGCTGGTTTACTACGAGATTGAAGGCAGCTTCCAAAGAATCTGAATCGTTCTTTCCTTCTTCTCCATTAGCAGCTAGTAGCTGCTGAATTGCTGTTAAGCTTTCGGCAAGCTTATCTGAATCTATCGTTTCACCTGTCAACAGGTCTGCCAAGCCTTGCAAGCTAGAATCTTCTTTTTGCGTTGTTGCAGAAGTTTCTTGCTGTGATGTGCCGTTCATTATCCCATTGATCATCGATAAGAACTTTGTTTTATCTGCCGCTTTGAAAGAAAGCTGATTTGATGTAGTTCCTGTTGTACTAACTCCCACACTATTAAGCAGCATTTACCCACCTCCTTAAATGTTAAGAATTACTCACTTGATGCTGTATCTGTGCTGGTATCTGATGAGCTTCCGCTTGCAGAATTTGCAGCAAGCAGTTCTGTATATTTACTTGCAACAGAAGGCTCCATCTTTTCTAATATCGTCGCAAGTATTGCAGGTTTTAGCGATGCCAATATTTTCAATGCTTCATCTTGAGACATTGCAGAGAGAATTGCCGCAGATTTTTTTGCAGACATTGTTTCATATGTTTTGACAATGTCATCAAAAGCCTTTTGTGTTTTTTCCTGTGTGTTTTTGAGTTCATCAAGCTGATTTTGAAGTTTAATTTTATCAACCTTCAATGATTTGCTTTCCGCTTCACTTGCCTTTAGCTGTGACTCTAATGATTCTATATTCGCGGTTTGTTCCTTGAGCTGTTTTTCTAAATCCGCGATATTTTGTTTGTTGTCTGCAATAACCTGGTCAGTAGACGCCTTTTCTGAGCTAAGAAATGGAATATGGTTCATCAGTTCCTTTCCTTTTGAGACCACGTCCGCACCAGAGTAAATCATCAGGATCAATGCAACGACAACAGCAAACATCAATGGAATAACAATTACCAGCAAAAACCGCTGAAAGAAATTGAATGGTTTCTTTTTGTCATCGACCATATTATCCATTAGCTACCTAACCTTCCTGGCTGCATATATTGCTGAATGGAGATATCATCCATCTGCTTTGCTTCTAGTGCCTTTTCTGTATTGATAAAATGCAAGATATCTTTTTCTTTAATTTTAACGAACTTTTTCACTTCCAAGTTTTTATCAACAAGCTTTTGCTGATAATAGTTCATGGAATTCCGTGCATTTACGACTATCTGCTGGCTATGCTCAATCATTTTTGCCAGGTTGCTGATAAAATGCTGATGATGTCGAATTGCTTGAACAGAAAGCCCGCCTACTAGCTTGTTAGATTGGTATTCTTCCAATTCTTCCTTTCGTTTCAGCAGCTCATACAATTTCTCTGCTGCATCTTCGAAACGCTTGACAGCCAGATTGTAATCAGCGCTAGCCTCATCCTTTTCTCTCTCTTTAATTGTCAGGATTTTTTCAAACTTAAACTTGTAGCTCATCGGTTATCTCCAACTCCAGATAATGATATTAATGCGTTGACACTTTCTTCTAAGGAGATTTTCTCGTCTGTTGATTGCTTTATATAAGATAATATTTCAGGATATAAACGGATCGCTGTATCGATTTCTATCGATGAACCTTTTTTATATGCTCCGATGTTAATCAAATCTTCTGAATTAATATAAGTGCTGAGTAAACCACGTAATTTCTCCGCTGCATGGACATGCCCTTTAGGTACAATATGGTTCATAACACGGCTCACACTTTTCAATACATTGACAGCTGGATATTGCCCCTTATTAGCGAGATCCCTATCTAAGACAAAGTGACCATCCAATATCCCCCGAACAGTATCGGCAATCGGCTCATTCATGTCATCTCCGTCTACTAGAACTGTATAAAATGCCGTGATGCTTCCATGTTCATTTGTTCCTGTTCTTTCTAGCAGCTTTGGCAAGATAGCGAAAACAGAAGGTGTGTATCCTTTTGTTGTCGGCGGCTCACCGATGGCTAGTCCAACTTCCCTTTGCGCCATCGCTACCCTTGTTACAGAGTCCATCATCAGCATGACGTTTAATCCTTTGTCACGGAAGTATTCAGCAATTGCTGTTGCTGTGTATGCTCCCTTTATCCTCATAAGTGCAGGCTGATCACTTGTTGCTACAACAACGATCGACCGCTTTAAGCCTTCAGGACCTAAATCTCGTTCAATGAACTCTCTTACCTCTCTACCACGCTCTCCAATTAAGGCAATAACATTGAGATCGGCTTTGGTGTTTCTTGCGATCATACCAAGCAGAGTACTTTTTCCGACACCACTTCCGGCAAAAATCCCCAAACGCTGTCCTGTTCCGACTGTTAGAAGGCCGTCAATCAGGCGCACCCCAACCTCCATCGATTCTGAAATCGGCGGTCTTTTTAATGGGTTCGGCGGGTCTTGATCAATCGGAACACTCTTTAATCCTTTTGGTAATGATGTGCCATCAAGCGGCATTCCAAGTGCATCAACGACTGTTCCAATCATGGCAGCACCAGCTTTAACTTCTAGGGGTTCAGATGTACCTTCTACTAAGCAGCCTGGTGATATATCGTTCACTGTCGTATATGGCATTAGAATGATGCCATCTTCTTTAAATCCAACTACCTCTGCTTTAATAACTCGTTTATTTTTTGTACCAATATATATGTTACACACATCACCTATTGAGCTTTCAGGACCTTGCGACTCTATCATAAGACCAACTACTTTTTTAACCCTGCCATAACGTTTGTAAGGATCGATGGAATCGATCGATGATAGAAGTTCTGCCGCTCTCATCCTCATTCACTCTCCAATAGGTCTAGTAATTTTTGTTTAATCATGAGCAGCTGTGTATCAACACTTGCTTCAATGCGTCCATTAGCTGTCTCGATTATGCAGCCATTTTCTGCTGCTGCTTCATCAGGAAAAATAAACAAATTTGGTTTGATTGGAAATAACGATAATAATTCTTCCTTTTCTGAAAGGAGGTATTGATAATGAATCGGATTAACATGCAATTGAATTTCCTTTTGGTCTCTTGTTTCCTTCAAAACCTTTTTGACGAGCTGCATAAAATATTCTTCTTTTTCTGAAATACTTGTCTGAACAATCTTTTCAGCTACCTTCATGCTAAGTTCCAGGATTTCTGTTTCAGCACTATTCAAATATTTATCATAATCCAATTTGCTTGCTTGAATGATTGATTTCGCTTCTTCAATATGTTCTGCATACTCTGTAAATCCAGCCATTCTTCCTTCATCAACACCAGATTGGTAACCTTCTCGATGGGCTTCTTCCATCAAAAGGTTTTTTTCTGATTGCCAATTGTTTTTTTCCTGTTGCAGCAGCTCTCTTAAAGCTGCTGCTTCTTTTTCTGCATTCTCGCGGATGGCAGCTGCGTCTGCAGTCGCCTGTTCCACGATTTTTGTGTATTCTGGATCAGCATGAAAATCTGTACCCTGAAAGTTATTTACATACTTAATGGAGATAATCTTTTCATTTGCTTGTTCTGCATTTGCCCAACTTGATTTAATAAGCCTAGACAATAATATCATCTCCTCCACCGCGCGCAACGACAATCTCACCAGAGTCTTCTAAACGTCTGATAATAGCAACAATTCTTGATTGTGCTTCTTCAACATCTTTCAGGCGGACAGGTCCCATGAACTCCATTTCATCCTTGAAGGATTCAACCATTCTTGCAGACATGTTACTGAATACAATTTCCTTCACTTCGTCACCAGAAACCTTCAATGAAAGCATAAGGTCTTCATTTTCACAGTCACGGATAATACGTTGAATTGCTCTGTTATCCAATGTAACAATATCTTCGAATACGAACATTCTTTTCTTAATTTCTTCTGCCAACTCAGGATCCTGTATTTCAAGAGCATCAAGAATTGTTCTTTCTGTCGAGCGGTCAACACCATTCAACACTTCAACAACTGCCTCAATACCACCGGTTTGTGTATAATCCTGTGTTACAGTGCTAGATAGTTTTCTTTCTAAAATTTGTTCCACTTCATTAATAATTTCAGGAGATGTACTGTCCATAACAGCAATTCGCTTCGCAATATCTGCCTGCATTTCCTGTGGCAGCTCAGATAATATCTGGCCTGCCTGGGTTGGATCTAAATAGGAAAGTATTAATGAGATTGTTTGTGGATGTTCATTTTGGATAAAGTTAAGGATTTGGCTCGGGTCGGCCTTTCTTGCAAAATCAAACGGTCTAACTTGCAAGGAAGAAGTTAATCGATTCAAGATGACAGATGCTTGATCTGTTCCTAACGCTTTTTCCAAAACTGTTTTAGCATATCCGATACCGCCTTGAGAGATATAATCCTGTGCTAATGCTATGTTATGGAACTCTTCTAGTACTTCTTCTTTAGAAGAGTTCTCCACCTTTTTAACACCAGATATCTCTAAGGAAAGTTTCTCTATCTCTTCTTCACTTAAATGCTTATAAACAGAAGCTGCTACATCTGGTCCTAATGATATAAGTAGAACAGCAGCTTTTTGTTTTCCTGTAAGCTCCGTAGCTTCTTTTCGTGCCATCGGTATCCTCCTTGCCTTATTCCTCTGTTATCCAAGTACGAAGAAGTTTCGCAAAGTCTTCTGGCTTATCTTTTGCCATTTTCTCTAATTGTTTTCTGCGAAGTGTTCCCTCTGATTCCACTTCATCATTTACGTCAGGAATGGATACAGGTGAAATAATTTCTTCTTCCGGCTCTGCTGCTTTCTTCTTACGACCTCTTACAAACAAGAAGATTAATAAACCAATTACAGCAAGTAATACTCCACCAACTGCGTATACCCACCAAGGAATAGACGTGCTAGTTGTTTCTGATGAAGCAGTAGTTTTTCCGTTAAATTCTTGTACAGATACGGCAATTTTGCTTTGTAAGTCTGCATCTGAAAGAGTGCCTGTTTCTGTCTTATCAATAGAAGTTCTTACGATTGTTCCTAGCATATTTGTAATGTCGTCAACACTATCTTGTGAAAGTGAAGATGGATCATCTGCTGTAGGAGGCTCTACCATAACTTGAATACCAAGGTCACGGATTTTATATGGGCTCTCTACAATTTGCTTTTTAATTCTATTAACCTCGTAATTAATTGTGTTATCAATTTTCTCAGAGTCACCAGAACCTGATGTAGTTGTTTCAGTGTTCGTAGTAGTTGTATCTGCCTGATCTTCTGCTTCAGGTGTACCTTCTGCTGCAGCACTACCTCCTGTATATGTTTCTGAGATATTTTGTGCGCTCACTTCGATACCCTTCATATTTTCTTCATCAACTGGCGTAACCAGGTTTTCTTCTCTGTTTTCTTGGGTAAAGTCAATATCTGCAGTTACTGAAACCATGACTTTATTTTGTCCCATTAATGTGCCAAGCATTTGCTGAACTTGTCTTTGAATGTCTTTTTCAACTTGTTTTTTCACGTTATTTTGAGCAGTAAATGTGTCACCTGCATTATTAGTTGTAGAATTTAGGTCAAAATATTCAAAGTTTTGGTTTGTAATGACGATATTATCAGTAGGAAGGTTTGGAACACTTTTTGCGACAAGTGTATATAATCCTTTTATTTGACTCTCGGAGAAGTTATAGCCTGGTTTTGTGTTGAGGACAATAGAGGCTGAAGCTTCTCCAGTTTCATCTGATACAAACACACCTTCACTCGGTAATGTGATCATAACATTTGCATCGTTAATACCGTCGATGCCTTTAATCAAGTTAGAAATTTCTGTTTGCATTGCATCTAGCTTCATAACATTGAACTCATTATCTGTCATTCCGAAGCTCGCATTTTGACTGAAAAACGAATAATCAATACTGCCTGTATTCGGAATTCCTTCCGCTGCTAATTCCACCTTCATTGAATCCACAACATTTTCTGGAACGCTTATTGTTTTTCCGCCATCTGAAATCTCTGATGTAATTCCTTTGCTATCAAGTGTTTCTTTAATTTTTCCTGTTTCTGACGGAGACAGGTTGCTGTATAAAGGAACTAAATTTTCTTTTGTTAAGAAATAAGTTGCAAATGATACCATAAGAAGAAGCAAAAGAATGCCGCTTACCAAAACAGTCTTTTGCTTTTTAGAACGATTTGTCCAATATTCTTTTAAAGGATTAAAAAACTTATTCATGTTTTCTTTCATCTCTACCCCCGGTTACCGTTATTTTTGATGATAATAACCGCCCACAACTCAACTGACCTTAAATAGACATTCTCATCATTTCTTGATACGCTTCGACTGCTTTGTTTCTAAATTCTAATGTAGCTGACATCATAACACTTGCCTTTTGTGATGTAATCATTACTTGCGAAAGATCAACGTCTTCTCCTTTTGCAAGCTTGTTTGTAAGAACATCCGATTCATTTTGTGCTTTATTAACATTATTAATTGATTCCTTTAAAAAGGAAGAAAAGCTTTTTTGTACTTCTGAACCAGTCGCTTTGGTTGCTGTTGCAGAAGTGTTAGTTAACGGCAATGTGGATGACACTGCTGGAAGATTTACTGACGCCATTTATAATACCTACTTTCCAATCTCTAAAGTTTTCATAAGCATGCTTTTCGATGCATTTAATACTGTTACGTTCGCTTCATAAGACCTTGTAGCACTCATCAAATCAACCATTTCCCTTAATGGGTCAACATTCGGCATTTGTACATAACCGTCGGCATTAGCATCTGGGTTTTCCGGATCATACACCATTTCAAAAGGTGTTTCCGTATCTTCTGCAATCTTTGTTACTTTAACGCCATTTCCTGTGGCTGAATTGCCTGCTGTTGCGGCATTCAAATGTGATGCAAATGAATTGCCCTCTTGTGCTTGCAATACCACTGATTTTCTTCTGTACGGCTCCCATTCACCATTCACTAGCTTTCCTCTTGTTGTTTCTGCATTCGCCATATTAGAGGAGATAACGTCCATTCGCAGCCTGTTTGCTGTTAGCGCAGAAGCAGTTGTATTCATGCTATGGAATATCGTCATTTTATCTTCCTCCTTTTATGACATTTTCTAAAGAATTAAACTTACCGCTAATTCTCTCGACTAAAGCATTGTAGTAAATCTGATTTTCTGCCAGCTCACTCATCTCTTTATCCATATCAACACTGTTGCCATTGTTATTATAAGTAACGTTCTTATCTGTCTTTATTTGGACAGAGCCAGTAGATCCTTCAAAATCAAAATGCCTGCTGTCAGTTTTGTTAGCATTCATGGCAGTTGCTAATGTATTTTTAAAGGTTACTTCCTTAGCCTTATAATTAGGCGTATCGACGTTTGCGATATTTTGTGAGATAACCTTCTGTTTTGTATTTGAATAATTCAAAGCATTTTCTAGTGTTGAAATAGTATTCGAAAAAAGCTTCATCTCACACCTCTTATTATCTATAATTATCGTATTTGTAGAATTTTGCAGTTTTATGACGAATATTTTTCAGATGATGTCTTTAATTGTAATAAATGAAAAATAATCTGTCTATCATAATAAGGTCAATTTTAATAATCCAATAGACCTATTTTAGTTAAAAATATTAAAGGAATTATCATTTCACTAATAAGAAAGGTATATTTTTGTTATTTTTGATATTGATTAACTCATCATTAGGAACTACTAAATTTATAGTATCAATGAACTATCGCGTAACAATCATCTTGTCTATGTATCGAATATAATGTACAACGATTGTAATGTAAATGATATATTTTGGAAAAATGTCGAATCATGTTGATGTGAAATCTTGATAAATCAATATTCTCTTAGAAAAACTTATTTCATTACCACTAATTCCCTGTTAATAATAAAAAAAAAGAACCTTTTCCACGTAGGAAAAGGTTCTTTTTTTTATTAATTAGCTTTCAGCTTTTCTAATTCTAGCAAGAACTTATCGTTCAATACTTTAATGTAAGTTCCTTTCATTCCAAGAGAACGAGATTCAATTACACCAGCACTTTCTAGCTTGCGCAATGCATTAACAATAACAGATCTTGTAATACCGACTCTGTCTGCAATTTTTGAAGCAACTAAAAGTCCTTCATTTCCGTTCAATTCTTCAAAGATGTGTTCAATTGCTTCTAATTCACTATAAGATAATGAACTAATCGCCATTTGCACAACAGCTTTGCTTCTTGCTTCTTCTTCGATTTCTTCTGCTTTTTCACGAAGAATTTCCATACCAACAACAGTTGCACCATATTCAGCCAAAATTAGATCATCATCATGGAATTGTTCTTGTAGTCTTGCAAGAATTAATGTTCCAAGTCTTTCTCCGCCACCGATGATTGGCACGATCGTTGTAAGTCCTTTGCTGAATAGATCTTTGTTTTCAATTGGGAATGCTGTATATTCGCTTTCCACATCCAAATTACTTGAAGTCACCTGAATATTAAAAAGATTATTTGTGTACTCTTCTGGGAATTGACGGTCTTCCAGCATTTTAATCATACGGTCATTTTCTATTTGCTGGTTAATAGCAAAACCTAGTAATTTCCCTCTTCTGCTTACTACAAAAATATTTGCTTCAATAACTTCACTTAATGTCTCAGACATTTCTTTGAAGTTAACTGGCTTTCCAGCAGCTCTTTGCAGCATCGCATTAATTTTTCGAGTTTTTGACAATAAATCCATTTTCTTTTCCTCCTATTAACTAAAACCAAAACTGTCACTTATTCCTTCTTTATGGCTGCAGCATTTGATTGCTTCATCCTTTTAGGAGTACGTAATCGCATTAACACATTCTTAAAGAATAAATTGACTTAAATCTTTATTTCTTGCAATCGCACCAAGTTTTTCTTCCACATATTGTGGAGTGATGGATACCTTATCCATCGTAATTTCAGGTGCTTCAAATGATAAATCCTCAAGCAATTTCTCAAGGATCGTATGAAGTCTTCTTGCTCCGATGTTATCTGTGTTCTGATTCACTTCATAAGCCACTTCTGCTATCTTACGTATAGCATCGTCAGAAAATTCAATTTCTATACCTTCAGTTTGCAGTAATGCTTGATATTGCTTAATTAATGCATTATCAGGCTCTACAAGGATACGGTAAAAGTCATCAACTGTAAGCTTACCAAGTTCAACACGGATTGGGAAGCGACCTTGAAGCTCAGGAATCAAATCGGACGGCTTAGAGATATGGAATGCACCTGCCGCAATGAATAAAATATGATCTGTTTTAACAGATCCGTATTTTGTCACAATTGTCGAGCCTTCCACTACTGGAAGGATGTCACGCTGAACACCCTCTCTTGAGACATCAGCAGAAGATCCGCCATTGCTTTTGCTTGCAATTTTATCGATTTCGTCGATAAAGATAATTCCCATTTGCTCTGCACGTACGACCGCTTCTTGTGTTACTTCATCCATATCGATCAGCTTTTGTGCTTCTTCGTTAGTCAAAACAATTCTAGCTTCACGTACAGTCAATTTTCTTTTTTTCTTTTTCTTAGGCATAAAGCTGCTTAACGCATCCTGCATGTTCATACCCATTTGCTCCATACCAGAGCCTTGCAGCATATCGAACATAGATGGCTGCTGCTCATCTACCTCAACTGTAATTGTTTCATTCTCAAGCTCGCCAAGCGCCAATTTTTCTTTAAGCACTTTTCTTTTTTCATATCTGCTTGATTCTTCCACAGTCGGTTCCTCTGTTTGAGTTTCCGAATTTCCGCCGCCAAACAACATTTCAAGCGGATTACTGTAGTTTTTTTGTTTTTTAGCAGAAGAAGGCATCATTAGGTCGACGAGACGGTTGTTCGCTGCAGACTCCGCTCTTTCTTTCACCTGAACCATCTTCTCTTCTTTTATAATTCGCACAGATGTTTCCACTAAATCTCTTACCATGGATTCAACATCTCTGCCGACATAACCGACTTCAGTGAACTTGGTCGCTTCCACTTTAACAAATGGTGCGCTAACAATTTTTGCGATTCGTCTTGCGATTTCCGTTTTACCTACACCAGTAGGTCCCATCATCAAGATGTTCTTTGGGCTGATTTCATCCCTTAGCTTTTCATCAAGCAACCCACGACGAAAACGGTTTCTTAACGCTATCGCAACAGCTTTCTTTGCATCCTTTTGTCCAACAATATATTGATCAAGACGTTCTACAATTTGACGAGGTGTTAAGCTTGTGTTCTTATTCATCAAGTAATCCTCTCCTTATAATTCTTCTACAATAATATTATTGTTCGTATATACACAAATATCGCCAGCGATTTCAAGAGCTGCCTTTGCTATTTCATAAGCAGATAGATGTTCGCCTGAGTATTGTTTAAGAGCTCTTCCAGCTGATAATGCGTAGTTTCCGCCAGAACCAATCGCTAAAATTCCGTCATCTGGCTCTATAACTTCACCTGTTCCAGATACAAGCAGCAAATCTGTTTCATTCATAATGATGAGCATCGCTTCAAGCTTGCGTAAAATCTTGTCACTTCTCCAAAGCTTCGCAAGCTCAACTGCCGCTCTTTGCAGATTCCCGTTATACTCTTCCAATTTTCCTTCGAACAGCTCAAATAAAGTAAAGGCATCAGCAACAGAGCCTGCAAAACCGGCAATCACTTTTCCGTTAAAAAGTTTTCTTACCTTTTTTGCAGTATGTTTCATCACGACAGCATTGCCGAAAGTGACTTGACCATCACCTGACATGGCGCATTTCCCTTTATGTTGAACAGCAAAAATAGTAGTTGCATGAAACTGTGGTAGTCCAGACATCTTTACTTCCTCCTTTATCCATTTACAGCTATGCCCTTGGATGGAAGGACATATATGTTTTTTTTAAGTAGTCGCTTGTGACATGTGTATAAATTTGGGTGGATGATAAAAAAGCATGACCCAATAATTCTTGTACAGTCCGCATATCGGCACCGTTTGCCAAGAGATGTGTAGCAAATGAATGGCGAAGTTTATGCGGATGGATTTTGCCTTTCGTAGCAGACGATTCCATCATTCTGTTAAGAATATCGCGCACACCGTTTTCAGTGAGCGGTCCCCCTTTATAATTGACAAACAAAAAGGGATGATTCGTCTTGTTTTTATCCATCAGCTTACTTCTGCTGTTCTCTATGTAAGATTCAAGGGCGGTATGGGCAAAGCTGCCAAATGGAACATACCGCTCCTTTTTACCTTTCCCCTTTACCAGCAATGTCGAGATGCTGAAATCGATATCTTTCATTTCGATTTTTGTGCATTCACCAACCCGGATTCCTGTTGCATACAGAAGCTCCAGGATGGCGACATTCCTTTTTCCCAGCATGCTTGTCGTATCACATGAACGAAAAATATGCTGCAATTCCTCTTCATAAAAGAAATCTGGCAGTCTGCTTTCCAGCTTCGGTATACTGACAACTGCAAAGGGATTGCTTTCCACTATATTCTCTCTAGCTAAAAATCGGTAAAAGCTCCGAAGACTAGATATTTTACGGGCAATAGATTTTCTTGCAAGCTCCTCATTGAACAGCTCTGTCAAAAAAATCCGCACATCCTGTGCGCTTACTTCCTTCACATGCCCAAGCAATTGCTTGGACATAAAAAGGGAAAATTGCTGTATATCCTTTTTATAGACATCAATCGTATACGGTGAGCAGTTTTTTTCAATCTTCAAGTATTCAATAAACAGGTTCAAGAAAGCGTTTTGTTCCTTATTCATTGCTTCACCTCACAACGGCTTCACTATATTAACATACTTTGTAGCGACAAGCAATTAATTTACACATTCTTCATAAAGTTCTGAATTGTTTCTAACGCTCTGTTAGCGTGCTGTTCATACCTTTCCTTTTTCCCTTTTATTCTAGTTGGTAGCTCAGGGAAAAGTCCAAAGTTAGCATTCATCGGCTGGAAAGTTTTCGCGTTCGTCTTCGTGATATAATTCGCCATGCTGCCAATAGCTGTTTCGACTGGGAATTGGATCAACGGTTCACCATTTACAAGCTTCGCTGCATTAATACCTGCAACAAGACCGCTTGCTGCCGATTCCACATAGCCTTCTACGCCTGTCATTTGTCCAGCAAAGAAAAGATTAGGACGGTTTCTGAACTGATATGTCGCATTAAGAACTTTCGGTGAGTTGATGAAAGTGTTTCTGTGCATAACGCCATAACGGACAATTTCTGCGTTTTCAAGACCTGGTATTAAGCGAAGCACTTCTTTTTGTGGTCCCCATTTTAAATGTGTCTGAAAACCGACAATATTGTACAATGTTCCTGCTGCATCATCTTGACGAAGCTGAACAACTGCATATGGACGCTTCCCTGTTTTTGGATCTTCAAGACCAACAGGCTTCATTGGTCCAAACAGCATTGTCTTTCTACCCCTTGAAGCCATTACTTCAATAGGCATGCATCCTTCAAAGAAAATTTCCTTTTCGAATTCCTTTAAAGGTACTGTTTCAGCATCTATCAATGCTTCATAGAAGCGGTCAAATTCCTCTTCTGTCATCGGACAGTTTAAATATGCTGCTTCTCCCTTGTCATAGCGAGATTTCAAATATACCTTATCTAAGTCTATGCTGTCTTTTTCAATGATAGGAGCTGCTGCATCATAAAAATACAAATAATCTTCTCCTGTAAGTTCCTTTAAGCTTTCTGAAAGTGCCGCACTAGTTAGCGGTCCTGTCGCAATTACAGTTACCCCTTCTGGAATAGATGTAACCTCTTCATTAATAACCGTAACATTTGGGTGGTTTTTGACCATCTCTGTCACTCTACCTGCGAATTCATGTCTATCAACAGCAAGTGCGCCGCCTGCCGGTACTGCACAAAGGTCCGCAGAATCAATAATAACGGAGTCTAGTCGTCTCATTTCTTCTTTCAGAACTCCAACAGCATTTGTTAGCGCATTTCCTCGTAATGAGTTGCTGCATACTAGCTCTGCAAATTTATCTGTATGATGTGCAGGAGTTTGTTTGACAGGTCTCATCTCGTAAAGATTTACCTTTATTCCTCTTTTGGCAATTTGCCAAGCTGCTTCACTTCCAGCAAGCCCGGCACCAATTACATTAACAATCTTTTGTGTATCTTGCATTGTAAATCCTCCAACTTAATATTATCTATAAGCTTCTCAGTGCGCAAAAATCCTTATCATGCATATGTATGCTTAACACTAGCCGATTCTTATAGTAGTAAGCAAATGTCCATACAATTATAAGCTAAAAATATATCCTTTAGCATTTTACACTACGTTTTGCATCTTGAAAAGTTTCAACTTATGGACAATTGTCCTAAATCTCATTAAAACAGTTATTCATACACACGGAAAGAGTGAGCATATAGCGCTCACTCTTTTGTTAGCTTTGAGGTTCTTCCTTATAGTCGCATTCGACACATTGGACTTGGACACCTTTTTTCAGCTTTTTCTCTACAAGCATATTATCACATTTTGGACATGGGCGCTGTAAAGGTTTATCCCAAGAAATGAAATCGCACTCTGGGAAACGGTCACAACCATAAAAAATCCGGCGCTTTTTGCTTTTTCTTTCAATGATATTACCTTCAGAACATTTCGGACATTTCACGCCAATTTCTTTGACTATCGCCTTTGTATTACGGCAATCAGGGAAATTGCTGCATGCCATAAACTTGCCGTATCTGCCCATTTTAAACACCATTGGATTGCCGCATTCCTCGCAATCCTCACCTGCGGGCTCATCCTTTATTTCCACAGATTGCATTTCTTTTTCAGCCTTATCAAGGCTTTGTTCAAAAATTTTATAAAAACTATCAATAACCTTGACCCAGTTTATTTGCCCTGCCTCAATATTATCAAGATTTTGCTCCATATGTGCAGTAAAGTCGACATCAAGAATTTCCGGGAAGAACTCAAGTATCAGCTCAAGCACTATTTCACCAAGCTCTGTCGGCACAAACCTTTTATTATCAAGAGCAACATATCCGCGTTTTTGGATCGTATCCAGCGTAGGAGCAAATGTGGAAGGACGCCCTATGCCAAGCTCCTCTAATGTTTTTACTAACCTTGCCTCTGTATACCTTGGCGGCGGCTGTGTGAAGTGCTGCTTTGGATCAATATCCTTATTGATGACTTCATCTCCCTCTTTTAAATCAGGGAGCTGTTTGTTATGCTCTTCTACCGCATCATCTGTACTTTCCACATACACCTTCATAAACCCAGGGAATTTAATTTTGGAACCTGTCGCACGGAACTTAACATCGCCGTTACGAAGATCCACACTCATGGTATCCATAACTGCCGGTGCCATTTGGCTCGCAATAAATCTTTCCCAAATAAGCTTATACAAGCGAAGCTGATCTCTAGAGAGATGTTCTTTTAAGGAATTAGGCTCTCTGTGTGTGCTTGTAGGTCTGACCGCTTCATGGGCATCTTGAGCATTTGCGTTTTTCTTTTCTTTACGGTTTTGCTCTTTTGTATATTCATTCCCATAGTTTGAAGTAATGTATTCATGTGCTTCCGTTTGGGCAACTTCCGAAATTCGAGTTGAGTCTGTTCTCATATAAGTAATTAAGCCGACTGTGCCTTCTTTTTTACCTAAATCAATTCCTTCATATAGCTGTTGGGCAAGCATCATTGTCTTTTTCGCTCTGAAATTCAGCTTTCTTGCTGCCTCCTGTTGCAGGGATGAAGTTGTAAAAGGAACCGCAGGATTCCGTTTACGCTCCTTCTTCGTTACCTTCTCAACAGTAAACTTGTTGCCATTAAGCTGGTTTTTGACATTTTGTACTTCCTCTTCAGAATGAAGCTCTAACTTTTTATCTTTCAAACCGTAAAACGCTGCCTCAAAGCTAGTTTTTCCCTTTGCGAAGCTTCCTTCTATTGACCAATATTCTTCAGGTACAAATGCTTTTATTTCATGTTCCCTGTCGATGATTAACCGCACTGCCACAGATTGTACTCTACCAGCACTCAAGCCTTTTTTGACCTTTTTCCATAGCAACGGACTGATATTATAGCCTACCAATCGGTCGAGCACCCGTCTTGCTTGCTGGGAATCGACTAAATCCATGTTTATTGGCCTTGGATGCTTGAATGACTCCTTAATGGCATCTTTAGTGATTTCATTAAAGACGACACGGCAATCTGAATCCACATCAACCTGAAGGCTGTTTGCCAAATGCCAAGCAATTGCTTCCCCTTCACGATCCGGATCGGCTGCGAGGTATATTTTTTTTGCCTTTTTAGCTGCTGTTTTTAATTCCTTTAATACAGGACCTTTTCCACGTATCGTTATGTACTTCGGTTCGTACTCTTTTTCTACGTCTACACCCATTTGGCTTCTAGGCAAGTCTCTGATATGTCCCATTGATGCTTTAACTTTATATTTTTTACCTAAATAGCGTTCAATTGTTTTCGCCTTTGCTGGCGACTCTACTATTACTAGAAACTCTGACATCCAACGTCCTCCTTAGAGGGATTATAAATATTCATTATTATTGTATACTATGTTCGCTTTTGTCAAACATTACGAAATAAGTAAACGGTTACACTGTTATTATATGAATGGAAATCCTTGAAAATTTATTGTTACATCTGTTGCAAACAGTATAACAGATTGTAAAAAATAGCAATACTTTTTTAAAAAATAATGGAAAATAGATGCATTCTATTTCCCATAATACTATTATTACTACTTTTAATTTACGTTGTAAATTCCCATTCTTCCAATATATCTGCTGCATTTGTTACTAGCTTTGCCCCATGCTTAATCAAATCATTCGTTCCATCTGAATATTTACTGAAAATGCTGCCAGGAATAGCAAATACATCCCTACCTTCTTGTAAGGCAAGATTTGCTGTTATTAGCGAGCCGCTTTGTCTTTTTGCCTCGACTACAAGCGTGCCTTTTGTTATACCACTAATAATTCTGTTACGCATTGGAAACTGCCATTTTTGGGGTCTTGTATTTGGAGGATATTCAGACAACAGAAGCTGGGATTTCATCATTTTCTCTGCTAAAGGCAGATTATGCTTCGGATAAATATGATCAAATCCGCCGGCAATAATGCCAATTGTTTTGCCGTTAAATTCGACTGCCGTTTCATGTGCGAGAGCATCCACACCAGCGGCAAGACCACTGACAATGACGACCTGCTCGTTAACAAGCTCTTGCATCATTGCCTTTACAGCAAGTCTGCTGTATACTGTGGCATCACGGGAGCCTACTATTGCCAATTGCCTCGGCTTTTGTAATAGAGATAGATCTCCTTTTGCATAAAGCACCCAGGGCGGCTGATATATTTCCTTTAACAAACTTGGATAACAGGGGTCAAAATAGGTGATTATGTGAATTCCTTGCTGTGTGTATTGCTGAATTTGTTGATGAATGGTGTGGGAATAAAAGTCTTCGAGGGTTTCTTTGTCGAGTAAGTTTCCGTATGGATGGCAGCTATCACGGAGGAAGTGAAGTCCAGGATCTGTTTTCAATATGGTAAAAATTCTTTTCCATGTCATTTTTCGGCAATGATGCAAGACAATTAATGTTTCTCTTAAATCATGTAACAGCACACTCAACCCTTTCTTGTATATATTCAATTACTATTATAAAAATACATTTACCTGTCTCCTTTTTATTATAATAAATTCTCCTCTTTAATTCCAAAGATTTGCTATATAATAGAAGAAACTCGTCTTTTTTTTTGCACAAAAAGGCTAGCCTCCAGCGTTAAGCTAAGGCTAGCCTTTTACTTGTTAAAATTAGACTCTGCTTTCTTCCACCTTATGCGTTTTGCATTTGTCTAAAAGATCTGTTTCCTTCAACACTTCAATCAATGTTGCACCCATTTCAGCAGGAGTAGGGGCTACCTTGATTCCACATTCATTCATTGTTTTGATTTTTTCATCTGCCGTTCCCTTACCGCCTGAAATGATCGCACCTGCATGACCCATCCTTTTTCCTGGAGGTGCTGTTCTTCCACCGATAAAGCCAACAACAGGTTTTGTCATATTGGCTTTGACCCACTCGGCTGCTTCTTCTTCTGCCGTTCCGCCAATTTCACCAATCATAATAACCGCATACGTGTCTTCATCCTCATTGAACTGCTTCAACACGTCAATAAAGTCTGTGCCATTAACAGGGTCTCCCCCAATTCCTACTGCCGTAGACTGGCCTATTCCTGCCTGTGTCAGCTGATGAACCGCTTCATATGTCAAAGTGCCTGAACGGGAAACAACGCCAACATGACCCTTTGTATGGATATATCCAGGCATAATTCCAATCTTACACTCATCTGGAGTGATAACTCCCGGACAGTTCGGGCCTATTAATCTTGTTTTTTTGCCTTCCATATAACGTTTAACCTTTACCATATCTAAAACAGGGATATGCTCTGTTATACAAATCGTCAAATCTAGCTCTGCATCAACAGCTTCCATAATTGCATCTGCTGCAAACGGGGCAGGCACATAGTTGACAGATACTGTTGCATTTGTTGCTGCAACAGCTTCTTTCATTGTATTAAAAACCGGAACACCTTCTACTGCTGTTCCACCTTTACCAGGTGTTACCCCAGCAACAATTTTTGTGCCATATTCGAGCATCTGCTTCGTATGAAAAAGAGCCGTTGCTCCTGTAATACCTTGAACAATGACTTTCGTTTCTTTATTGATGAATATGCTCATTGATTTCTCCCCCTTTTTGTACATATGACACGATCTTTTCAGCACCATCTGCCATGGAACTTGCAGAAATGATATTGATGCCTGATTCGCTCAAAATCTTTTGGCCAAGCTCCACATTCGTACCTTCCAGCCTTACAACAAGCGGTACTTGCAGGCTCACCTGTTTTGCTGCTTCAACGATACCCTCTGCAATGATATCGCACTTCATAATTCCACCGAATATATTAACAAAAATGCCCTTTACTTTTTCGTCGGACAAAATGATTTTAAATGCTTCTGTAACTTTTTCAGCCGTTGCACCGCCCCCAACATCAAGGAAGTTCGCCGGCTCTCCGCCGTAGTGCTTCACGATATCCATTGTGGCCATCGCTAAGCCAGCTCCGTTTACCATACAGCCGATATTTCCATTTAATGCGATATAGCTCAAGTCAAATTTTGAAGCTTCAAGCTCCTTCTCGTCCTCTTCATCCAAATCACGGTATGCAAGAATATCCTTATGTCTGTATAATGCATTAGAGTCAAAGTTCAGCTTTGCATCAAGTGCCATCACATCACCATCTTCTGTTAAAACAAGAGGATTAATTTCAGCAATAGAACAATCCTTCTCACAAAATACGCGATAAAGGCCTGTCATGAATGAAACAGCTTTATTGACTTGAGGACCAGGAATATTGATTGCAAATGCAACTCGTCTTGCTTGGAAAGGAGTAAGACCTGTTAATGGGTCAATTACTTCTTTAATGATTTTTTCAGGCTGTGTTTCAGCTATTTCCTCGATTTCTGTTCCACCCTCTTCTGATGCCATTAATACAATACGAGAAGTAGAACGGTCGACTACAAAGCCAATATAATATTCCTTTTTGATACGGCAGCCTTCCTCAATCAGCAAACGCTTAACAACTTTTCCTTCAGGGCCAGTCTGATGTGTTACAAGCGTGCTCCCCAAAATCTGTTCTGCGTATTGCTTAACTTCTTCAAGTGATTTCGCAACCTTAACACCACCGGCTTTTCCTCTGCCTCCAGCATGAATTTGCGCCTTAACAACCCATGCATCACTGTTAAGATGCTCTGCTGCAAATAGGGCCTCTTCAACGGTAAATGCAACACTTCCTTTAGGGACAGCTACACCATTTAATGCTAGAATTTCTTTCCCTTGATATTCGTGAATATTCATTCTCCCACATCCCTTTTGCAAATTCTTTTTCACTTCTTGCCAGATTTTCCTGCATACTTTTACTTATGTACGAGTGTGAAAAAAAATAGCTTTTTTCCATCTCGACAAAAAAATATTTTTTCCAATTTAAAAGGACCCCTTCCTTTTAAAAGTATCTTTAACACTGTATTAATATTCTCTATCAACACAATATTTTCTTACTTTTTGGAAAAAACACTCTATTGTTTACGCTTTCATTTTATATAAAAGCAACACTTTTGTCTATTAAAAAGGCACTAATTTACAATAAAAAAATTATCCCCTTTTAAAAGGGGACTATACTACTAGTTTTCAGACTCTGCTCCATATGTTTTATCAAGCTTATAGATAAAAGCAAAAACCTCAGCCACTGCCTGATACAAGTCTTCAGGGACTCGCTCCTGCAAGTTGAGCTTACCTAGCAGTTCTACTAGTGATGGGTCTTCCTGAATTGGCACACCGCTTTCTTGTGCCTTTTTAATAATATTATCAGCAATCAGCCCTTTACCCTTTGCTGATACTACTGGTGCTGAGTGCTGCTGTTGTTTATAGCTAAGGGCAACAGCTTGCCGTCTTTCCTTATCGTTTGCCTTCATACTTTGTAATCTACCCCTTTATAATAGGCAGGCATTAATTTGTGCAGCCCTAAATCTGGTTTATCCAGTTTATCTTCCTGAAAAGATTTAAACTCCAGTGACGACAAGGTGTATTGAACACCCTTCATTTTTTCCTGCAAGCCTTGAATCATGCCTTTCATAAGCGGCTCTATTTCATGATTTTTATTAAAGACTGTGATATTTACTACTCTGTGCTGTATTTGCATATCTATTGCTGTCTCTTTTAAATGAGCCAAATCAAGATAAAACAGAATGCGGCAATAATCAGAGTCTATCTTTCCATCTTTCGTTTTCCTTCCACTGTATTGCATAGTAGCATCCATGGAGTGATTTTGGAAATGAAGGGGGAATTGGAGCATTAACTGCATGATTGGACCTGTTTCCTGGCTTAATAGCTGCATGCCTGTTACCTTGTCCGTAAGAGCAGTTGCCAATTCCTTCATATGTGAAGGAGCATCCGTTTTTAACAATTCCAGCAGAAGCGGCTTAAGCTGGTTCCATTCAGGAGCACTTTTGCCTCCATCTGTTTTTGAATGCAGCAATTCATGTTCGTAAGAAAAGCCAATGGTATGAAGCATTTTTTGCAGCTGGTCCTTTATTACGCTCGCATCGGGTAAATCAATATTTTTACCTGTTGCAAGCTCCTTAAGAACAGTTTGTAATTCTGGAGAAACAGATGGACTAGCAGACAGTTCATTCAATAATTTTCCCGCAAGACTGTTCATTGAACTGCCTTCTTTAACAGCCATTAAGCTCGCAAACACTTTTTCCGTAAAGGGAAGCTCCCTATGGATCATTTCCTTTATTGTGTCTATAGCTTTAGGGCTGTCTGCAGACTCTTTCATCCATTTGCCTGCAAGAGAGAGGATCTCACCAGACAGCGGCAGGTTCTCCTTTAAAAGCATTGTTGTAAGCTGCTTCATTTCTTTTGTATTAGGCAAGGACCATTGTTCAAGCAATGTGTCTGTATTAGCATCATTATTGACAGGGCTTATAGGAGACAATACCTTTAATGCCAGCTTTCCATCACCGTCTTGAACTTGAAACAAATAGTTCTTGTCGGTGTTTAATGCAGTCGATAGTTCAGCAAGGACCTTTTGGCTTCCAACTTGAATTTCTGCCATATTGTTCGTAAAATACTTATTTACATGCCCCGTGATTACTTGACCTTGGCGAAGCTCTAATGGTCTTGCAGTAACTGCTTGCTCCAAACCTGTTGGAAGTCCTTGTCCAATACGTATGCCATTCATTTAAATGCCCCTATTCCTCGTAGTCATTTCCTTTATCGGGGAAAAGCTTTTACGGTGATGTATCGTATAGCCTTCTGTCTCTAATGCAAGCAGATGATCTTTAGTGCCATATCCCATATTGCTTGCGAAACAATATGCTGGAAACTCTTTATCGAGATTTTTCATCATCTCGTCTCGTGTTACCTTTGCAATAATACTCGCTGCTGCAATGGATACACTTTTGCTGTCCCCTTTAATAATCGATTTACTTGGATACGGAACGTTTAGCTTCATAGCATCTATCAGCAAAAAGTCCGGCTGCTGATCGAGATTTTGGACAGCTGCTAGCATTCCTTTTTTTGTCGCCTCATAAATGTTAATCCTGTCAATTTCCGCTGGTTCGATAATACCAACACCGATGGAAATTGCTTGTTTTTGAATAATTTCATAGTATTGCTCTCGTTTTGCTTCAGACAGCTTTTTTGAATCATCTATTCCCGGCAGATAGAAGCTTTCAGGAAGTATGACTGCAGCGGTCACAACAGGTCCTGCTAGAGGTCCCCTGCCCACTTCATCAATGCCAGCAATATATGTATACCCTTGTTCTCTTATTTCTGTTTCATATATACAAAGCTCTATAAAACGGTTATGCAGCTGCACTTCCTTTTCCTTTTGCTTTTCCCAAGAAGTTATCAGCTTTTGCACTCCAACTCGTTTGTCTTCTTTTAACCGCTCCCAATAAGGGTCATGTTTGTCTGTTATCTTTTCAAGTAATTCCTTTATTTCCTTTAATGTTGCCAATGCCACTTTAAGTAACTCCCTTTCTCCCTATTTATATCGTCTCTTTCTAGAATTAATTTAACAGCTCCTTAAACAATGGTCCATTAAAAAAAGAGAAGTGCCCAACAAAACGATGGTCAATTCTCTTTTCTTTGCCAAGACAGGTTGTCTTATCTATTAATCTTCTTCTTGCACATCGAAATCGCTTGGTTGTTCGAATGTTAATCTGCCGAATTTTTCGCTTCTAATTTCTCTTATTACCAGTTCTGTAACCTTGTCATAATCGACAACAGCTCCGCCTGTAAGGCACCCGCGCACTTCACCGATTCTGTCAAAGAACTCAACAATGTCCTCTGGTATTTCTTGAAGCTGAAAACGCTCCTTCAGTCTTTCAGGATATTTTTGTTCTAAAAATCGCAATCCGTAAATAGCGATATCCTGCAGGTTAAGAATTGTATCCTTAATGGCACCAGTTAATGCTAGCTTTAATCCAACACTTTGATCCTCAAATTTTGGCCAGAGAATCCCTGGGGTATCAAGAAGCTCCAATTCCTTCCCTACCTTAATCCATTGCTGCGCCTTTGTTACACCTGGAGTATTGCCTGTTTTAGCAATATTCTTTTTGGCAAGCCTGTTAATTAATGTAGATTTACCTGCATTTGGAATTCCGACAATCATCGCTCTGATTGCACGAGGTCTTACGCCTTTTGCCCTCATTCTATCAAACTTCTCTGCAAGCACTACATTAGCCAATGCCGTAATTTCCTTCATTCCGACACCCGCCTGCGAATTTATCGCAAGTGCTTGTATGCCTTGCTTTTTAAAATGAGCAATCCATTGCTTTGTTCTTTCGCCATCTGCCATGTCTGCCTTGTTAAGTAAAACAATTCTTGGCTTATGCTGGATGATCTCGTCAATCATCGGATTTCTGGAAGACTGTGGAATTCTTGCATCCACTAATTCAAAAATGATGTCAACAAGCTTTAATTTCTCTGTTACTTGTCGTCTTGCTTTGGCCATATGGCCAGGAAACCATTGTATTGTCAAAATATCCACCTCTAATTACTGCTGCTTTTTTGTCAGCATAAAACTTTTCTTAGTTCACTAATTTAATGTCTGATATTGGCCAGTAAATCATGCTTGTATTGCCAAGAACCTTTTCATAAGGGATTGTCCCAATATGACGGCTATCCTTGCTGTCACGGCGGTTATCACCCATAACGAATAACTCTCCTTCTGGAACAGTGCTTTGACCAATTTTGTCTTCCAGCTTAAAGGATTCTGTTAAAGGACCATCTGTAACCTGTTTTTTGTATTCATCCAAATATGGCTCTTTATAAGCCTTACCATTCACGTATAGTACGTCATCCTTGTACTCTATTGTATCACCAGGTAAGCCGATTACTCTTTTAATATAATCCTTTCCTTCTGGTGCATGGAATACGATAATATCAAAGCGTTTAGGATCACTTACTTTGTAATTTACTTTGTTTACAATCATTCGGTCTGAATTATGTAATGTAGGCATCATCGATTCCCCGTCCACTACAATCGGAGCAAATAAAAAGGAGCGAATCACAACGGCCAATACAACTGCGATTACTAACGCCTTACCCCATTCCCATATCTCGTTTTTCTTTTTCTTTGCCATCTTGTTCACCAATCCTCATTTTTTGTAAGCTCTCTTTTTAAGTATCTCTAAATCAGATACTTTTTAAATACAGTAAAAGGCATATGTCTATTTTTCATGACAAAGACAAAACCTCTCCCTTTATTGTAGCGAAATAAAAAGTCGAAGTAAAATGCCAGGTGGCTATGCTTTAGCAAATTATGTGGATAGTCAGGTGACTATTAATTAAAAATAAATAATAGGCAATAAAAAAGAGCTTGTTGCAAAGAACAGGCTCTTTTTTGATAGCATTATCGAATTTCTTTAATACGAGCTTTTTTACCACGTAGGTTACGTAGGTAATAAAGTTTAGCACGACGGACTTTACCGCGGCGAATAACTTCAAGCTTCGCAATTTTTGGTGTATGAACAGGGAAAGTACGCTCAACGCCTACTCCGTAAGAAACTTTACGTACTGTAAAAGTTTCGCTGATTCCACCACCACGACGCTTAATCACAACACCTTCATAAACCTGAATACGCTCGCGAGTACCCTCAACAACTTTAACGTGTACACGTACAGTGTCACCAGGACGGAACGCAGGAAGATCTGAACGAAGTTGTTCTTTTGTGATATCTTCTATTAATTTTTGCATCGTTTTCAACTCCTTCCAACAGACGCTCTTGCAGCTAATTCCTTGCAGCGGAACATCGTTTATAAGACTTTTGTAGCAGAAAAGGTTTCTGCTTAAGTCACAAGTGTTATCTTAACATAAAAACTTTAAGACATCAATATCTATTATTTGTTTTTCTGCAAATCATTTAATAGTTTTTGCTGCTTATCTGTTAACGGGTAGTTTTCGAGAAGATCCGGACGTCTTTCAAGCGTCCTTTTCAGCGACTCCTTTTCTCTCCATTCATCAATATGCGCATGATTTCCAGACGTAAGCGTGGCAGGCACCTTCATCCCTCTGAAATCGGCAGGACGGGTATAATGCGGGTGCTCAAGCAGTCCTGTGCTGAATGAATCATTCACATGGGACGCCTCGCTTCCTAACACCCCTGGAAGGAGTCTGACAACACTATCAATCACTACCATTGCTCCAAGCTCGCCGCCTGTTAGCACATAATCACCAATTGATATCTCATCTGTTGCCAAATGCTCGCGAATCCGCTCATCATAGCCTTCATAGTGACCGCAAATAAAAATTAAATGCTCTTCCTTTGCAAGCTCTTCCGCTTTTTTCTGGTTATAACGCTCACCTTGAGGACACATAAGGATTACTTTCGGCTTAGTCCCGCTCTTTGTTTGCAAATCGTCGACCGCATCAAAAATCGGCTGCGGCTTGAGGACCATTCCAGCGCCTCCGCCATACGGATAATCATCAACAGACTGGTGCTTATTATCAGAGTATTCCCGGAAGTTTGTGACACCGTAGGATACCTTCTCTGCCTCTTTCGCTTTTTTCAGGATAGAGCTGTTAAACACACCCTCAAACATTTCTGGAAACAGCGTTAATACATCTACTCTCATTATGATAACAGCCCTTCCATTGGCTCAATGACAACTAGCTTTTCCTTCACATCCACTTTCATAACGACCTCTTCAATATAAGGGATTAAAACTTCTTCTTTTTTATTAGTCTTAATCACCCATACATCGTTTGCACCAGGTGTAAGAATCTCTGAAATGACTCCTACCTCATCACCTTCGACTGTCTCCACTTTACAGCCAATGATTTCATGGAAATAGTACTCGTTCTCTGGTAATTCTCCTAAAAAGCTTTCAGGCACCTTCAATGTGCCGCCCTTCATAAACTCTACCTCATTAACATTATCATAGCCTTCAAATGTCAACAGATGAAAGTTTTTATGGGGACGCTGTGTTTTTATTTTCAGCTCGATTGGCTCCTTTTTCCCTTCCCCAAAAAAATAAATGGAGTTTCCTACTTTATATCTTTCTTCAGGAAAATCTGTGCGGGAAATGACGCGAAGCTCTCCGCGTATTCCATGTGTATTGACAACCTTGCCTACATTAAACCATTTTTCCATATTAATCACCTCTACCGTATATCTACGACTTTTCCGTCTTTTAGAAGAATTGTTTTGTGGAGCAATTGCTCATCCCAAACATCTCCTATATTTATATCAACAATCCCAGTAAGCTCTTGACTTTTTAGTTCACTGCCCAATGGTAGTATATGTAATTGTGCTAATTGAAACTCTAGTGTTTTCTTTTTTTCCTCTCTTTGAGCAAGTTCCTTGCTTATATGCTGCTTAACAGCATTTGCGGAATGATTGCCTTTGAGCAGTTTTTTCTCCTCAAATTTGAGTTGTTCGGATTCTTTTTCAAGCTGAAGCAGTTCTTGCGAGATTTTCTTCTCTGATGCTTGTTTCGTTTTTTCGGTCAATATTTGTTTGACTGTGACAGTGTGGAGAATCTGCATTTTTTTCCTCCTATCAATGCAATACTATTTAATTGCTGAAAAAGCGGCAAGCGGGGCCGTATCCCCCGCTCTAAAGCACATTTTCCTTTAGTATAAAGAATTACCTTGAAGATATAAACAAATAAAGGAGAAGGGTTCCCCCTCCTCCTTTTTATTCGCCAATCTCTAAGACCAGCTTTTTGTGCTGCTGTGACCCAGCAGCATAAACAATCGTCCGAATTGCTTTCGCAACCCGCCCTTGCTTCCCAATTACCTTTCCCATGTCATTCTTGTTGACAGAAAGCAAGTAAGTGATTCGATCATCGTCTTCAGTAACTTGTATCGCAACATCATCCGGAAAATCTACAAGGGGCTTAACAATCGTTTCAATTAATTCCTGCATCTTCAAACGAATTACTTACCGTTTTTGATGTTGTGGAATTTCTCCATGATACCTTCGTTAGAGAAAAGGTTACGAACTGTATCAGATGGTTTTGCACCATTTTGTAACCATTGTAGAGCTTTCTCTTCGTTGATATCCACGATAGCAGGGTTTGCTACTGGATTGTAAGTTCCTACTGTTTCAATGAAACGTCCATCACGTGGTGAACGAGAATCTGCTACTACAATACGATAGAAAGGAGTCTTTTTAGCTCCCATACGTTTTAAACGAATTTTTACTGCCATTTTAAAAATGCACCTCCGAATAGTTTCACACAAGATAGTATAATATCAATAGTTGAACAGTTTGTAAAGTGTTTTTTCTTGTCAGACTAAACATTCTGTTCAAATTAATAAAAAACCGCTTGTTAACACCCTTAAAAAGGGTTAAATGGTAATTTAAACTTGCCTTTTTTCTTGCCTTTTTGGGTCATACCCGTCATTTGTTTCATCATTTTTTTCATGTCCTCAAACTGTTTCAACAGCCTATTCACTTCAGGAACCGTTCTGCCGCTCCCTTTAGCAATACGCTTACGTCTGCTTGAGTTGATAATTTCAGGGTGTTCTTTCTCTGCCTTTGTCATGGAGCGAATAATTGCTTCCACATGGCTGATTTGCTTCTCATCCACTTGGAGATTATCCAAGCCCTTGATTTTGTTAGCTCCTGGCATCATTTTCAGCAGCTCATCAAGCGGCCCCATGTTGCGTACTTGCCCAAGCTGTTCTAAGAAGTCATCTAAAGTAAAGGAAGCTGTTTTCATTTTCATTTCCAGCTCTTTTGCCTTTTCTTCATCGACATTCATTTGTGCTTTTTCGATAAGACTTAGCACATCACCCATTCCAAGAATACGTGACGCCATACGCTCTGGATGGAATGCCTCAAGTGCATCCATCTTTTCACCCAAACCGACAAATTTAATCGGTGTTTGCGTAACAGAACGAATAGATAATGCCGCACCGCCTCGAGTGTCACCATCTAGCTTCGTTAATACGACACCTGTCAGACCAAGCTGCTCGTTAAAGCTGCTTGCTACATTGACTGCATCCTGACCTGTCATCGCATCCACAACAAGGAATATTTCATCCGGATTAGAAAGCTCTTTAATTTGCTTCAACTCGTCCATCAATGCTTCATCAACATGCAGTCGACCTGCAGTATCAATCAAAACATAATCATGATGGTCTTCCTTCGCTTTTGCAATAGCCTGTTTCGCAATCTCAACAGGGCTGACTTGATCTCCAAGTGAAAAAACAGGAAAATCGAGCTGTTTACCCAGTGTTTCCAGCTGTTTAATAGCAGCAGGACGATATATGTCTGCCGCAACTAGCAACGGCTTTCTATTATGCTTTTTACGCAGCAAATTAGCCAATTTTCCAGTTGTCGTCGTCTTACCGGCACCTTGCAAACCAACCATCATAATGACAGTCGGCGGACGGTTGGATACAGCAATTTTACTTTGTTCTCCACCCATCAGCTCCGTAAGCTCTTCTTTAACAACCTTAATGACCTGTTGACCTGGGGTTAGACTTTTCATAACCTCTTGTCCAACAGCACGCTCACTGACTTTTTTAACAAACTCCTTGACTACCTTAAAGTTAACATCCGCCTCAAGCAATGCAAGTCGGACTTCACGCATCATTTCCTTAACATCCGCTTCATTTACTTTCCCTTTTCCGCGGATCTTCTGGATCGTATTCTGCAGTCGGT